>ERZ1673697.2085-NODE-2085-length-19362-cov-8.596675_pt1 | contig 19362 bp, 17 predicted proteins | sample MGYA00580227_ERZ1673697 | MGnify/ENA primary metagenome ERZ1673697 (study PRJEB41218, sample SAMN15661759) | gut metagenome | host: Homo sapiens | place: Canada: London | collected 2015-08-20/2019-03-30 | study: EMG produced TPA metagenomics assembly of...
GAATAGCCGTTCCGCAGTAGCGGAACTGGCATTCCGTTTGAGCGTAATTTGCAAATACGTAAGTAACTACGTTTGAATATCCAACATATTTACAATTACCTGCACAAATTACAGCTATCACAATGCTTGCCATGAAAAAAAGAAAATTTTGATTCCTTACTTTTTTACTTACCCGCGCCCCATATTGGGGAACAAATAATTTTAACCCACAAAAAGCTAATGACCAATAATTCAAAAATTCTGTCGCCCAGTATATATAATTTCTACACATTCTTTCTCCAATACTCCATCAATTTTTTTCGAACCGTTTCCAACTGTGGACCACTGACAGGTATAACCTCTCCATTTGCCATATACACATCTCTGTTTTTCAACTTCATAATCTGTTGAATATTTGCGATATATCCCCGGTCTACATACATAAACTGTTCCTCTGGCAGTTCTTCAAAGATTTCCGAAAGACTCTTCCGAACAGAACTTAAACCATTCTTTGTATGAAACAGGGCGTTCTTCCCATCTTTGCAGATATAATAAATATCTTTCACCGGAATTTTCTCATATCTGGCCCCTGCTATAATCCGATACGACGGATTCGTACATTCAGCCATTTCTGCCTGAATTTTCTTTAGCGTCGCCGTCAGTTTCTTTTCCCACTCATCCTTCAGTAAATACTGATAGGCCCTCAGATCATACCCCTCTATCGCAAACTGGGGATATGCCGTCAAAAATATAATATAACAATAGGGCGCTTTCTCCCTTAATTTCTGTGCCAATTCCATCCCGGACATATCCGGCAATTCAATATCCAGGAGATAAATATCGTAATAGGCTCCGTCATCAACCTCATATAACAATTCTCTGCTAAAATGATAATCATCGACTTCCACGGCAACATGCATGTTTCTGTAAATAGAATAAATCTGCTCCCTGATGCTCTCGCAGAAAATTTTTTCATCATCTAAAACTGCTACTTTTAACATATTTCTTTCTCCTCTCGTATTTTCGACAACTTTCGACTTATTAAATAAAAGTTTATCACCCGGGTTTACCTCCGTAAAGCCCTCCTTTTTGTGGAATATTTTTACACATGGAGTGTTCATCCTCCGTTCAATGCAACCAAAAAAAGAAAACGGTTTAACCACCGTTTTCTTTACACATGTTTCCGCCAATAGGCATTTAGTCTTTTCTTAACCACACCAAGCTGTGGCCCGCTCACCGGTAAAATTTCTCCATCCGATAAATAGATCTCATTATCTTTAAGTTTCAGAATATGCTGGATGTTCACAATAGAACCTCTGTCTACGTACATAAATTCTTCCATGGGTAATTCTTCAAAAACTGCCGCTAAACTTTTTCGAATGGAGCTTTTTCCATCTTTTGTTACAAAAACAGAATTCTTTCCGTCCTTATGAATATGGTATATCCACCGGACCGGAATCTTCCTGTACTGAGAGCCTACGGCAATACAATAGGATGGACCCGTGTCTTCACTCATTTCCTTTTGAATCTTATCCAGGCTCACCGCAAGTTTATGTTCCCATTCATCTTTCAGCAAATACTGATACGCTCTTGCATCATACCCTTCAATCGCAAACTGGGGATATGCCGTTAAAAAGATAATATACGAATAAGGTGCGATTTCTCTTAATTTCCGCGCCAGTTCCATCCCGGACATATCCGGCAGATTAATATCCAGAAGATAAATATCATAATAGGCGCCATCATCCACTTCATATAACAGCTCTCTGCCAAAATGATACTCATCAACACTGGCAACAACCTGCATTTTTTTGTAGATCGAATGAAGTTTTCTTTTGATGGCATCACAAAACACCTTTTCATCATCCAAAACCGCTATTTTTAACATAGAACGCCCCCTGTGCACTCCGGAAAAACCGGCAGCCGCCATTTAAGCATGCCCTACCGAAGATTTTCCGCATAAGCCTTTATCTTTTGTAGAATATTTTTACACTTTTAGTGATTGTCCTGCCTGTTCAGCCGCTGATATATTTCTTCATCCGTTTCTTCCGGATACCTGCTCAGCAATTCGTAAATTGGCAAAATGGTTTTAAGTTCTTCCTCCAGTTCCTCGGCAATCATTTCTGTCAATTTACCTTTTTTGATTTTTTTTCGTACCATAGAAATCAATTTCCGCGTCTCCCCCTCTGAAATTCCCTCCCTCCGATTATACCTCATTAAATATTCATGGTCCCGAATCGCCTTCTGCCGTTCTTCATACTCCTGTTTTTTCAGGTCGTCTGCACTCATATTCAGCAGTTTTTCGAAGGCTTTATCAATCATCTCATTCTTTTCCGACATGGCCTCAAACTCCTCTTTCCTCTCTGCATTAAAGAACTTTGCCCAATATAGGAGATCGCTTTCCGGATAATCGTGCTTCCTCAGCTTAGGAAGTTCCAGAATATGTATTTCAAACTTATCCGTATACAGCCGATTTCGGCTGTCCTCCCAGAGATGAAACCGGGAATAAAATTCCTCATCCTCTCCGAACAGTTCAAAATCAAGGATTCCGACGTGAATGCACTTCTTCATACCCTCATAGGGCTCTCCGACCTTCAACTGGCCGCTGAAAATCTTACTCAGGTAAAATAGCGACCGTTCCGGCCATGCCAGAAAAGGCGCCACCTGAATTTCAATATCCAACTGGGTTCCATCCGACATCAAAACCCTTACGTCTAAAATTCCCAGCTTATCTTCGCCATACATCTGTCTCAAATGCGTCGGCATCAATTCCGTTTTCTGGATTTCTTCCGGACGCAGCGCCAGCAGCGCCGAAATGAACCCGTTCCGAACACACGCCTCCTGCATCAGTTCCTTAAAACAATAATCTACCTTGGGTTTCATGATAAATTCCTGCTCTTTGTCCATATATTTCCTCCTTAAATTTGGGAAGATACAGACCCTGGAATCTATTTTCATTATATCCAGAATATTCCTCATTCTCAATATCTTCCGCGTATTCTTTAAATATTTCCCTGAATTTTTCTCCCGAACGGGAACAGAAACATTTGTTTCACAATGGTTTCAACAATGTTTTAGATACTTCTTATTTTAATCAGAAAATGCTTTCTCTTCAACTCAAATCCTTCGACAAAATATTACGTTTAATTTTTCCTGTACGTCTATTGACATTTCCGATCATTCGTACTATTATCAAAATTAAGAATAATATTATTTTTGATAACAACAGGTGATTTTATGGAAAAAGATTTTATGAAAGTTATTATGAACCCCATCCGTCAGCGCATCGTTCAATATCTGATGATTCACGGCCAGGGTACATCCAAAGAAATGATGGAAGAGCTCACGGATATTCCTCCGGCCAGCCTTTACCGTCATGTGAAAATTCTTGCCGAAAATGGATGTATTGAAATTGCAGAAGAGCACAAAATCCGCGGTACTGTAGAAAAGACATGGAAGCTGTGTCCGAATCCACTGGGTGATTTCTCGACGGCGGCTGCCGCCGCACTGATTCAAAATGGATTATTATCTCTGATGGCTGATTTTCAGAAATATTTCGCCAGGGAGGACGCAGATCCGCAAAAAGATCTTCTCAGTTTTACCACATCAACGCTTCTTCTGACAGATGAAGAATTTATGATGATGATGCAAAAAATCGGCAATGTTTTTAACGAAGTTATTTACAACAAACCTGAAAACGGGAGGCAGCCAAGGTGCTTCACCTTTATTTCCTCTCCCTGTGAAAAGGAGGGCTGAGTATGCTCAGTATTAAACACTTAACAAAAACCTACCGCGGCGGCAAAACGGCCGTTTCCGATCTGAGCCTGGAAGTCGAAAGCGGCGATATCTATGGTTTTATCGGCCATAACGGCGCCGGTAAAACGACAACCATCAAAGCCGTGGTTGGTATTAACGATTTTGAATCCGGGGAAATTTGCATTGACGGCATTTCCATCAAGGAAGATCCGATGACATGTAAAACCAGGATTGCCTATATTCCGGACAATCCGGACCTCTATGAATATCTGACAGGCATCCAGTATTTGAATTTTATCGCCGATATTTTCCGGATTTCCAAAGCGGACCGGGAACAGCGTATCGCCGATTATGCAGCGGCTTTCGAAATCACCAGCGCCCTTGGAGATCTGATTTCTTCCTATTCTCATGGTATGAAACAGAAACTGGCGATTATCAGCGCCCTTATCCATAAGCCAAAACTGATGATTCTTGACGAACCCTTTGTCGGCCTGGACCCGAAAGCCACTCTGACCCTGAAAAATATCATGCACGACATGTGCCGCGAAGGTAATGCGATTTTCTTTTCAACCCATGTTCTTGATGTGGCTGAAAAGCTCTGTAATAAAGTCGCTATTATTAAAGAAGGCCGCCTGATTGCCTCAGGAAATATTAAAGAACTGACAAAGGGCGAATCGCTGGAAGCGACATTTATGGAGGTGGTTTCTGATGTTGAGACAAATTCATAAACTCACTGCCATCCAGCTTTGCAACCTGTTCGGTTTCAATGAATTCCGTCATACAAAAGATTCAAAGAAAAAAGACCGTTTCATGCTGCTTGTTCTGGCCTGGCTTGTTGTCATCGCCCTTATTGTTGTGTATGTCGCCATGCTTTCCATCGGCCTTGCCAAAATGGGTATGTCTGAAATTATACCGATTTATCTGTATATGATTACCAGCCTGGTTATTCTTGTCTTTTCTTTTTTTAAAGCAGGCAGTGTTATTTTTCAGATGAAAAGCTTTGAAATACTCATTGCCCTGCCTTTATCAAAAACGGCAATTATTATCAGTCGTTTTTTAGCGATGTATGCCACAAACCTTATCCTGAGCCTGCTGGTCATGCTGCCTGGAACGGTTATTTACGGAATCGGTATCCGTCCGTCCATCTCTTTTTATATACTCAGCGTTTTAGGAACACTGATTCTGCCGCTGCTGCCAATGACACTTTCGACGGCAGTCGGTGCAATAATCACGGGAATCGGCTCGCGCATGAAGCATAAAAGCCTCGTCACAGCAGCCCTGACGGTTCTATCCGCTTCAGGAATTCTCATTGCGAATTTCGGACTGACCGGTCGTTCAGAGCAGATTTCCATGGGTATGATGAAAAATCTGGCGGAGATTATTACTGAACAGATTCACGGCATTTACCCGCCGGCTATATGGTATGGAAACGCTGTCGTCCATTCAGATATCCCGTCCTTTATTTTTCTGGCAGGCCTGTCCGCTCTGATTTTTACACTGATGATCCTTCCGGTACAGAAATATTTCATGACGATATGTACAGCCCTGAACGCAACTGCTGCTAAAAACAACTATAAAATGCAGTCTCTGGCCACCAGTTCCATCACAAAGGCCCTCTGGAAAAAAGAGTTAAAGCGCTACTTTGCTTCCAGTATCTATGTCAGTAATACGATGATCGGCTATATTTTAATGCTGGTTCTTCCGGCTGCCCTGTTGATGACCAGTCCGGAAAAGATTGAGCTTTCTCTCGGATATCCGGGCATTATCGAGCGGGCCATGCCTGTGCTTTTGGGACTCATAGCCGCAATGATGCCGATGACTTCCTGTGCCATATCCATGGAAGGGAAAAACTGGTGGCTTATGCAGACACTGCCGATTGAAAATAAAGTCATTTTCAACAGCAAGATTTTAACCCATTTGTCTGTGGTCCTTCCATTTTATGTTGTTTCCGTCATTTTAAGTATTCTGGCGCTGAAACCGGAATCTTTGGGAATTCTCTGGCTGATCCTGATCCCTGCGGCATATATTTTATTTTCTTCTGTTGCCGGTATTGCCATCAACCTGAAATTTCCGGTACTGGACTGGGAAAATGAAACCCGGGTTGTTAAGCAGAGCGCTTCGACCATGGTCACCATGCTTGTCGATATGGTCCTGGGCCTGCCCCCGATCATCTGCCTGATCGCCTTCAAAACGATTTCGGTGAATATTGTCATGGGCGTGACCCTGGTTCTTCTTATTCTGATGACCGCACTTTTTTATCAGCAGAATAACCGGCAGCCGCTGCCTTAAGCCATTTCATTTTATTCCGCCCGGTTATCCCATGAAACGCATTAAAAAAGCTCCCTTCCGGATAAACAGTTTTTCCTGTTCACCCAAAAGGGAGCTCTGCTTTTTTACACGATTCTATTTTGTTCCGGTAGACCCGAACCCGCCTTCGCCGCGTTCGGTTTCGTCCAATTCCTCAGCGAGCATATACTCCGCTGTCAAAAACGGTGTAATCACCATCTGGGCAATCCGCTCACCGTGCTCCACTTCCACAGCCACACGGGAATGGTTGTGAAGCGGTACCATCACCTCGCCGCGGTAATCCGCATCAACAACGCCGACTTTATTCGCCGGAGCCAGTCCTTTTTTGGTTGCCAGGCCGCTGCGGGCATAAATCAGACCTGCATAGCCTTCCGGAATGGCCATGGCCAGTCCGGTCTTTATCAACACGGTTTCTCCCGGCTGAATGGTTACGGTTTCTTCCATACAGGCGTATAAATCTGCGCCTGCGCTGTATTCACTGCCGTAAGTCGGCAGCATTGCTTTAGAATTTAATTTTTTAATCTTTACCTGCTGTTTCATCTTCCGCTCCTGTATATCACGTATTATTCAAAACCTTCCAAAAGCACCACTTCTCCGGCTTTCAGAGATGCCGGAACATCAATGGTCCGCTGATTGGCTGACCCTTTAAACCGCTTCGTCAGATCCTTCTTTTCCTCTACAAATTCCCCGTCAACGAGAACATCAATATAGGAAAGCAACTCTTTGGTCTCCGGCCAGTCCCCGGCCATCCGGCCCATAATATCCCGGTCAAAAAGATAGCCGGAAAAGCACCAGATGGTTTTATTCGGATACCGTTCCCGAACCTTACGGAGCAGAGGCAGCAAGCCCTGCTGATTGGACCGTTCAAAAGGTTCCCCGCCGAGCAGCGTCAGTCCCCAGATATAATCCGGCGCCAGATACTCTAAAATCTGGTCAATATTTTCCCCGGTAAAAGGTTTTCCGTAATTAAAATCCCAGGCTTCTTCATTAAAACAGTTTTTGCACCGATGGGTACAGCCGCTCACAAAGAGGGAAATCCGCACCCCCGGCCCGTTTGAAATATCGTATTGTTTTATATCCGCGTAATTCATCATTAACCTCTAAATATGCAGAACACGGGAAGCGATTTCTTTCGTTTTACCCACATTCCAGAAGTTTTCACCCAGATAACCGCAGGTACGCCGTGTTACATTCATTTTGTCATGGTCTTTATTGCCGCACTGCGGACATTCCCATTCCAGATCGTCATTAATCATTATCTCGCCGTCAAAACCACATACATGGCAGTAATCCGACTTTGTATTAAATTCAGCGTACTGAATATTATCATAAATAAACTTCACCAGTTCTTCCAGAGCTTCCAGGTTATGGCGCATGTTTGGAATTTCCACATAAGAAATCGCACCGCCGGCAGAAATATTCTGGAACTGGCTTTCAAATTTAAATTTACTGAAAGCATCGATCTTTTCACGAACATCGACATGATAGGAATTGGTATAATATCCCTTATCGGTAACATCTTTAATCACGCCGAAACGGTCCATGTCAATCCGGGCAAACCGGTAACACAGGGATTCCGCCGGTGTTCCGTAAAGGCTGAAATGAATACCCGTTTCATTTCTCCAGCGTTTTGCCGCATCCCGAAGATGATTCATCACCCGGACTGCAAACGCTTCACCTTCCGGTGTTGTGTGACTGACGCCTTTGACCAGCTTCGTCACTTCATAAAGACCGATATATCCCAGAGAAAGTGTGGAATAACCGTTATGCAGTAATTTATCAATCTTTTCGCCTTTTTTCAGACGGGCAATCGCGCCATACTGCCAGTGGATCGGACTCACATCCGAAGTTGTTCCTTCAAGCGCTTTATGCCGGCACATTAATGCTTCATAACAGAGCTCCAGACGTTCATCAAAAATTTTCCAGAACTTTTCTTCATCGCCCCGGGCAAGAATACCCATCTGAGGCAGGTTCAGGCTGACAACGCCCTGATTAAAGCGGCCTTCAAACTTATAGTTGCCGTTTTCATCCTTCCATGGTGTCAGGAAGCTGCGGCAACCCATCGGACTGAAAACATTTCCTTCGTAATTTTCACGCATTTTCTTTGCAGAAATGTAATCCGGATAAAGGCGTTTTGCCGAACAGCGAACCGCCAGTTTTGTAATATAGTCGTATTTGCCGCCCTTCAGACAGTTGTGCTCATCCAGAACATAAACCAGTTTCGGGAATGCCGGTGTCACATAGACACCAACTTCATTCTTAATGCCTTCCAGACGCTGACGCAGAATCTCTTCAACGATCATCGCATTTTCTTCAATATATTCATCATTTGGGTCCAGATTTAAGAATACGGTAACGAAAGGTGACTGGCCGTTCGTTGTCATCAGCGTATTAATCTGGTACTGGATTGTCTGAACACCGGAACGGAGTTCATCCATAAGCCGGGTATGCACCAGACCTTCAATCGTCTCATCATCCAGTTTTCCGCCATACTGGGCAACAATCTGGTCTTTGTATTTTTTATAACTCTTTCTCAGATATTTTCCAAGATGGCGAATATCAACCGACTGACCGCCGTACTGGCTGCTCGCTACCGCAGAAATAATCTGTGTCATCACCGTACATGCAACCTGGAAACTCTTCGGGCTTTCGATCAGTTTTCCGTTCATCACTGTACCATTATCCAGCATATCCTGAATGTTAATCAGACAGCAGTTAAAAATCGGCTGTACAAAATAATCCGCATCATGGAAATGCAGCACGCCTTCTTCATGAGCCTTTGCAATTTTTTCCGGAAGAAGCAGACGTTTTGTTAAGTCCTTAGAAACTTCTCCGGCGATCAAATCCCGCTGTGTAGATGCCACCACGGCATTTTTGTTGGAGTTTTCCTCCATAACATCTTTATTACTATTTTTAATCAGACTCAAAATGGAATCGTCTGTTGTATTCGCTCTTCGTACTAATTCTCTTTTATATCTATATATAATGTAAGTTTTTGCCAGGTCATATTTACCTTCAGCCATCAGTTTTTCTTCAATAATATCCTGAATATCTTCGACCAGCATCCGCTTGCGTTTACGGGTTTCAATATACTCAACAATCGCTTCAATCACATCTTCCGTAATCTTCTCTTCCGGCGGAACTTCATCATTTGCCTTTGAGATAGCAACAATAATTTTGCTTCGATCGTAATTTACTTCACGGCCATCCCGCTTAATAACTATCATAAATGTCCTCCTCCAATTTTTTCTATCAGTAATGGTCCTAGGCCATTATATCATCACTGCGTTAAAAAATCCAGTAGAAAAAACGCAAAATATGGGTAATCTAAAAAGTCTGACACTATATATAGTATCAGACTTTTATTCCTACCCAAGAACCTTTTTAGCGATATCCACAGACTGTTTGGCATCCTTCGCATAGAAATCCGCTCCGATCTGACGGGCATAATCCTCTGTCAGCACGGCGCCGCCGACCCATATTTTGCAGTCGCATCCCGCTTCATGAAGGGCCCGGATGGTCTCTTCCATACTCACCACAGTGGTTGTCATCAGCGCGCTTAAACCGACAAGTCTGGCTCCGGTCCGTTTCGTTTCTTCCACGACCTTTTCAACCGGAACGTCCTTACCAAGGTCGATCATTTCATACCCGTAGTTTTCCATAACAACCCTGACAATATTCTTTCCAATATCATGAATATCACCTTTTACCGTGGCAATAATAACTTTTCCCCTGGATACCGTCTGGCTGTCTTTCCGGCTGGCCATATGTTTCTTAATAACGTCAAAGGCTTCCTGAGCCGTCGTCGCCGACTGAATTAACTGAGGTAAGAATAGCTTGCCCTTCTCAAAATCCGCGCCCACTTTATCCAGCGCCGGAATCAATATCTGATTGACAATATCCATCGCATCGGTTGTCTCAAGCAGTTTTCGTGTGGCGTCTCCTGCATACTCCCGGATACCGTTGTGAACGGCATATTCCAGGCTCTTCGTATCTGTCGGTCCGTCTGCTGCCGCTGCCTGCATATTCTTCTCTGCCTCAACGATCCGGCTGTATTTATCCACATAATATTTTGATCCTTCATCCCGGTTATAGAGCACATTAAAGCTGTCAATCGCCGCCATCATCGCTGAAACATTCGGATTAATAATCGGCAGATCCAGTCCGTGAGCCATCGCCAGCGTCAAAAAGGCAACATTTATCACTTCACGTTTTGGCAGACCAAAGGAAATATTCGATACACCGAGAACTGTTTTTACACCGAGACGGCTTTTGACAAGCTGCATGGCTTTCAGTGTTTCCACCACTTCCTTCTGCTGAGCCGACGCAGTCAGCGTCAGACAGTCAATATAAACATCCTCTTTCGGAATTCCATAACGCTCCGCCGTCCGGACAATCCGTTCAGCCACCGCGTATCGTTCCTCCGCCATCAGCGGAATTCCCTTTTCATCCAATGTCAGACCTACAACGGCTGCGCCATATTTTTTCACCAATGGCAGAATTTTTTCCATTACGGCGGTTTCCCCATTGACCGAATTGACGATTGGCTTTCCGTTATAGACCCGAAGTCCGCTTTCAATCACTTCGGCATTGGAAGAATCAATCTGGAGCGGTACGTCCACAACTCCCTGAAGCTCTTTAATCACTTCCACCATCAGCGCCGCCTCATCCATCTTCGGAAGCCCCACATTGACATCCAGAATATGAGCCCCGGCATCCACCTGGGAAATTCCCTGTGCCAGAATATAACCGATATTATGATTCAGCAAAGCTTCTTTAAATAACTTCTTTCCTGTCGGATTGATTCGCTCACCAATGACCCGGACACCGTCAATTTCCACGACCTGAGTACTGCTGCAGACGGCGGCACGGCGGACATATTCCGGCCGGCGGCCGATGCGTCCTGCTTCGGCAAGCCTCTCCGTCATCGCTTTCATCTGCCGGATATATTCCGGTGTTGTTCCACAGCATCCCCCGATAATATTGACCCCCAGATCCATATATTTTTCCATCTGGGACGCAAACTGCTCCGGACTGATATCATAACCGCCCGAATTCAGATTCGGAAGTCCCGCATTTGCTTTAATAATTACCGGCAATGGCGTCCACGCCACCAGCTTTTCCGCCAGCGGATAAATTTCATCCGGTCCAAGGGAACAGTTGATGCCGATGGCATCCACGCCCAGTCCTGTCAGCGTTAAAGCGGCCGCCTCCACGGTCACTCCGGTAAAGGTCCGGCCGTTTTTCTCAAAAGTCATCGTTGAAAATACCGGCAGCGATGTATTCTCTCTGGCTGCCAGTACCGCCGCCTTCATCTCCAGCAGATCCGTGCTCGTTTCGATGACGATCAAATCGGCCCCCGCTTTTTCCCCGGCAGCCATCATTTCCTTAAACATATCGTAGGCATCTTCATACTTCAGACCGCCGTTCGGTTCCATCAGTTCACCAATAGGTCCTACATCCAGCGCTACCGCTGTATCTTTGCCACAGTCTGCTGCTGCCTTTTTCGCATTCTTCACCCCGGCGGTCACCAGTTCTTCCACACCATAGTCGCTGTAACTCAGTTTATACCGGTTTGCACTGAAGGTATTGGCATAAATAATATCCGATCCCGCCGCAATATACTGACGGTGAATATCAATGACGGCCTCCGCATGGGTTATATTCAGTGCCTCCGGAACCTTTCCCATAGGAACTCCGGCCTGCTGCAGCATTGTTCCCATGCCGCCGTCCAGCATCACTGTCTTTTGTTTAAAATCTAACATCTGGTTCCCCTCTTTCTGAATGTACACCGTTCCCGGTGATTGCAAAAATCACATTTATTTTCCCGATGATCCCGTTTTGTATCGCTGATTCCCAAAATCGCCGTTACGGATTTGCCCGGTACCATCAGACAGCTTTCTGTCAAAGACACGCCGATTTTCCGATGAGTATCCAGCACCCGGACCAGCTCTCTCTGCGTCTCCAACGGAAGATCCCCATAACCCGGGCTGAAACGCCAGGTCAGATGACAGCCTTTGGCCGCTGCCGCCTGCTCCAGCTCTTTTTCCGCCAAATCCGCAATCTGTTCTACCGCCTGGATACCGCAGCTATCCATGACAACGCCCGCATCCGGCTCCGTCACCATATACCTGCGGATGCGTTTATCCAGTTCCATGCCTGCCGTCACGCCGAGCAGAAAAATTTCTCTGCAGTTTTTCAGATGCTCCTGAATATCCTTTCCTTCCAACACCAGTGGTGTCCCCGAAACCCGGATTCCCTCAGGACATCTTTCGATTTCAAACCTTCTGTATATATATTTCGGCTGGATAATTTCCAGCGTTTCCTTCTCACATCGGCTTAAAAGCCGCTCTATCGGCTCCGTGACACCGGAATCCCTATATCCGAGGTAGCGGAGAATTTCCGCCCGGTTTAACTTTTCTATCATCATTTTTCCCTGCCTCCGGCCAGCATATTACATTTCATTATAATCTCTGACTTTCTTTTTTTCAATTATAAATAACCGATAACCCGTTATAAAATTTGAATAACTCATTGGATTCTTAAAAAAAACATAGTATACTGTTCATAGGGGATTCTTCCCTTCTATTGAACATTTTGGAGGTATAAAATGAAATTTACAAAAATGCACGGATGTGGAAATGACTACGTATATGTAAACTGCTTCGAAGAAACCGTCGATAATCCTTCAGAAGTTGCTAAAATTGTGAGCGACCGCCATTTTGGTATCGGCTCTGACGGACTTATCCTGATCTGCCCATCAGAAAAAGCGGATTTTCGCATGGCCATGTATAATCTGGATGGCTCCGAAGGCAAGATGTGCGGAAATGGTGTCCGCTGTATTGCCAAATATGTTTACGACCATCATTTAACCGATAAAACCCGGATTTCTCTGGAAACTCTCGCCGGCATCAAATACCTGGATTTACAGGTTGAAAACGGGAAGGTTGCCACCGTTACTGTAGATATGGGTGAACCGATCCTGGAAGCTGCCAAAATCCCGGTAACTATACCCAAAGACCGTATCATCGATGAACCTGTGGATATTGACGGAAAAACCTGGAATATGACCTGTGTCTCCATGGGAAATCCCCATGCCATTGTTTTCGTTGATGATACCCAATCTCTCGATCTTGAAAAAATCGGCCCTGCATTTGAAAAGCATCCGATGTTTCCGGAACAGGTCAATACGGAATTTCTCCAGGTACTTGACCGCCATACAGTCAATATGCGCGTATGGGAACGGGGTTCCGGCGAAACTCTCGCCTGCGGCACCGGCGCCTGTGCCAGCGCCATGGCCTGTATTTTGAACGGTAAAACAGAACATGAAGTGCTGATTCATCTGCTCGGCGGCGACTTACGCATCACCTACGACCCGGACAAAAACCGGATTTTTATGACCGGCCCGGCCACCGAAGTTTTTTCCGGAGAGATTGACTTATAATAACGGAAAGGAATTTAATATGAAATTATCTCAATTACTCGAACGTATGGATTATGAATGTATCCAGGGTTCTGTGGACATTCCTGTATCCCATTTACTTTATGACTCAAGAAACGCCTGCCCGGACGGTGTCTTTGTATGTATCAGCGGCGCTGTTATGGACGGCCATAAATTTATTCCGGACGTCATCACCAAAGGTGTCACTGCGGTCATCGTGGAAAAAGATGTTAAAGTACCGGAACGTATCACCGTGATCCGCGTAAAAAATACCCGAAGCGCTCTGGCATATATGTCCGCCGCCTACTTTGGTTATCCTGCGGAGCATTTAAAAACAATTGGTATTACCGGTACAAAAGGAAAAACAACCACCACCTATATGGTGCGCTCGATTCTGGAAAAATCCGGCTTCAAAACCGGACTGATCGGTACGATTGAAACCATTATCGGAAAAAAAGTCATCAAAGCCAACAACACTACGCCGGAATCCTATCTGGTTCAGCAATATTTCCGTGATATGGTCAATGCCGGCTGTGACTGTGTCGTTATGGAAGTTTCCTCCCAGGGCCTGATGCTCAACCGTGTGGACGGCTTCACCTTCGACTACGGTATTTTCACCAATCTGGCGCCGGATCATATCGGACCGAATGAGCATAAAGATCTGGACGACTATATCCGCTGTAAAGCCTTATTGTTCCGAAAATGCCGTCATGGAATCGTAAATATAGACGACGCCCATGTGGATCGCATCATTGAAGGCCATACCTGTGATCTTGAAACCTTCGGTATGTCTGAAAATGCTGATTTCCGCGCGTCAGATATTGAACTTCTTCAGAAACCAGGACTCCTCGGCGTCACCTATCGGTTAACCGGTAAAATGACCATGCCTGTGGAGATTGATATTCCGGGACGCTTCAGTGTTTATAACTCCCTGACATCCATCGCCATCTGCCACCATTTCAACGTGCCTCAGGAGAATATCTTAAAGGCGCTTACCGATGTGCATGTCAAAGGCCGTCTTGAGACCGTACCGGTCTCCCCGGAATTTACGCTGATGATTGACTATGCCCACAACGCCATGGCTCTGGAAAGTCTGCTCAAATCCCTGAAAGAATATCACCCGAAACGTCTGGTAACACTTTTCGGATGCGGCGGCAACCGTGATCCTCACCGACGTTATGAAATGGGTGAGGTTTCCGCAAACCTTTCGGATTTAACCGTCGTCACTTCCGATAATCCGAGATTTGAAGAACCGATGGCGATCATCAAAGATATTCTTGTCGGCGCTAAGCGGGGTTCCGGAAAGTATGTGACCATTCCGGACCGAAAAGAAGCGATTAAATACTGTATTGATAATGCCCAAAAGGGAGATGTCATCATTCTTGCCGGAAAAGGCCATGAAGATTATCAGGAGATTAAGGGCATTAAATATCCGATGGATGAACGGGACCTGATTGCCGACATTCTTGCCGGAAAATAACAGCTTATTTAAATTTTAAAAATTTTTTGACAAAAAAACTGCGCTGAAAATTTCAGCGCAGTTTTTATTCTGAATATTTTAAAAACCTTCCTGCCGGCGGTGGAGTCTCAGATCACGACGTTTTTCTGCCGTCTCCCATTCCATCCGCTCACCGTCATTCTCAAGAAGCAGCGGCGGCACCTTCATCGGTTTATCATCATCCCCCATGCATACCATGACAAAATATGCCCGGTTGATCGGATACCGTCTGCCTTCCCGGTCCTCCCGATAAGTATCGATACGCACTTCCATGGACGTATTTCCCACATAGGTCAGTTTTCCAATCAAAACAACGATATCATTCAGATACACGCCGGATTTGAAATACGTATTATCAATCGCTACGGTCGTTGCATCCCGGCCGCAATGCCGCCGTGCTGTGGCCCCGGCAACTTCGTCAATCCATGAGAGAAGCTTCCCGCCAAATAACCGCCCGAATCCGTTAATATCCGGATACATAACGATACGATGCTGTACTGTTCTTGAATCTGATACTGTCTTAGCTTCCATGATTACCACAGTCCTTTCTGTAAATGCTGTTTCAATGTTTCATTCATTCTAATATATATAAAAAGAAATTACAAGTTAACTATTCGCCAAGATTTTATTTTATACTGGTAAATATTTGTAACTATGCTACAATAAAATTAAATTCTATCTTTTGGAGGCAATCTTATGGAAAAAGAAATTATTAAGGGAAAAACACTGGAAGAAAAAATGGCGGTTGCCGATGAAATCAGCCGCGGATATTTCCGTCAGGGACTGAATTGCACAGAATGTGTCATGAAAACCTTTATGGATATGTACGATACCGAGCTTCCGGAGGAAATTCTCTGCATGGCTACCGGCTTCGGCGGTGGTATCGGTCATACGAAAAATATATGCGGAGCTATCACCGGTGCCGTTATGGCTCTCGGAACCGTTAAAGGCCGTCGGAATCCTTTCGGACCTAAGGAAGAAATGGGCGATCGTATCAAACATTTACAGGGTGATATTTATCCGGTTTTCGGAGATATGGTAAAAGAAATCGAAGGCGAATACGGTACATTGATCTGCAATGAAATGTCTCAGCCTTTCGGTGATTTTGATTCCAAACCAAGAAAGAAAAACTGTATGGAAATTATTGCCTACTGTGCAAAACTCGCATGTAAATACGCTGAAAATTAAAGGTTTCAAAAAGGGTATCCGAAATTTTTTCGAATACCCTTTTCTTATATAAATATGAATTTTTTATTCTCCGGCAACAATCACGCCGTTTTCGCAGTCCATATTCACAAATACACCGCTCTTTAAAATATCCGTAGCATTTTTCACATCAATCAATACCGGAATGTCCAGGCTCAGACCAACGGTTACCGCATGGGCATCAAAGCCACCCTTTTCGATAACAATACCGGAAGCCGTCCGGAGCTGTTCCAGCATCTGATTATCCGTATCCTGAATAACAACAATATCTCCCGGCTGATAATGATTAAATAAATCTTCCTTCGAATGGCAGACACAGAGCTGTCCCCGCACCTTCTGTTTGTTGACTCCCTTGCCATTTGCCAGAATATGTCCGACAACCTGAACTTTAATCATGTTCGTTGTTCCGGAAACACCTAACGGAACGCCCGCCGTAATGACGGTCACATCGCCCTGCTTAACAAATCCGTTCTCCTGAGCCGCTTCAACGGCTGTCTCGAATAAATCGTCTGTTGTTCCGCGCTCATGAATAATAATCGGACGGACACCCCAGGATAAATTTAACTGACGATACACCGTATCCGACATTGTACAGGCAATGATCGGGCAGGTCGGACGGAATTTAGAGATCATCCGGGCTGTTCGTCCGGATTTACTGACGGTAATAATTGCCGCCGCATTCAGATCCATCCCGGTTGTACAGGTCGCATGGGAAATCGCATTTGTCACATCATTGATCGCGCCGGAACCCATTTCATTGAAACGGCGGCGGTAATTAATATCTATTTCGGTACGTTCTGCGATTTTTACCATCGTTTGAAGCGCTTCGACCGGATACGCGCCGGCAGCGGTTTCACCGGAAAGCATGATCGCACTTGTTCCGTCATAAATCGCATTGGCAACATCCGTCGCTTCCGCACGGGTTGGCCGCGGATTTTTCATCATCGAATCCAGCATCTGAGTAGCCGTAATGACCTGTTTGCCCGCCTGATAAACCTTGCGGATAATTTTTTTCTGAAGGACTGGAACTTCCTCCATAGGAATTTCCACACCCATATCCCCACGGGCCACCATGATTCCATCGGCTACCCGGACGATTTCATTAATATTCTGAACACCCTGCATATTTTCAATCTTCGCAATAATATTAATATGTCCGCTGTTCTTTTCCTCAAGAATTTTTCGAATCTCTAAAATATCTTCCGCTGTTCGTGTAAAGGATGCCGCAATAAAATCAAAGTCATGTTCAATACCAAAACAGATATCTTCATAGTCCTTTTGACTGATAAATGGCATGGATAAATTCACATCCGGCACATTAACACCCTTCTGATTGGAAATAACCCCGGAATTTTCTATCGTACAGAAAATATCCGTATCACTGACTTCATTAATATAAAGTTCGATCAACCCATCATCCAGGAGAATCCGGTTACCGGCTTTCACATCCTTTGTCAGCCCTTTATAACTGATTGATACAATATCCTTATTTCCGACAACCTCTCTGGTCGTCAGCGTAAATTTATCGCCTTTATTTAACTCTACTTTACCATTCTCGAATTTTCCGAGGCGGATTTCCGGTCCTTTCGTATCCAGCAAAGCCGCTACCGGAAGGTTTAATTCCTCACGAAGTGCGGATACCCGGTTCAGTTTTTCCAACTGTTCCTCGTGAGTTCCATGAGAGAAATTGAATCTTGCCACATCCATGCCTTCAAGCATTAATTTTCTTAAAACCTCTTCACTTTCAGATGCCGGTCCAAGTGTGCATATAATTTTTGTCTTTCTCATATTCTACTCCTCTGATATATTTTTTTTATGATCCTTTTCCAAACGCTCTTTGACATCCTGACGAATCAGGCGGTAAATCGTCGCTGCAAGCGGAACTCCGATAAGCATTCCGGGAATTCCTCCCAGACCGCCGCCAATCGTTACTGCCGTAAGAACCCACATTCCCGGCAGACCGATCGATGCCCCGACAACTTTCGGATAAATCAGATTTCCTTCCAATTGCTGAAGCACAACAATAAACACAATAAATCCCAATGCTTTGATCGGCGAAACCGTAAATATCATAAAGGCTCCGACAACCGCTCCGATATAGGCTCCGACCATCGGTATTAAAGCCGTCGCCCCGATAAATGTTCCAACCATCGGCGCATAAGGGAATCGCAGAATAAACATTCCCACAGTACATAAAATACCCAAAATAACTGCTTCTACACATTGACCGCTGATAAAACTGGTAAAACAACTGTGGGCTGTATAAACAACCTTATTTACCTGACGGATGAACGAAGATTTTAAGTAAACGTTTTCTAAAGTTACCGCCTGGGATTTCAGTTTTTCTTTATTTAATAAAATATAAATAGCAAATATCAGGGCAATGGAAATGTTCACGACCGAACCCAGCAGCTTTGTTACAAAAATGACTGCGGAATTCAGCATGGATGTCACACCGCTGGTTGCATAGGAAACAATTTTCTGGAATAATTCCTGCCAGTTGATCTTCATCTCACCGATACTTTCCGCAACTGTAGGGAACATTTCGCCATTTTTTACAACCCATTCCTGTACCTTTTCGAAATATACCGGTATTTCATCCCCGATCACAGCAAAAGCATCCATCAGCTCCGGTACTACGATGCGGATAATCAAAAGCAGGGCGCCAATAATCATAAAAATCGATAAAAACAGGCAGATCCCTCTTTTACATCTCCGAAGCACCGGATTTGCTGAATCCGGAAACCAGTTCTTCTCTAAAAATTTCATAATGATATTCAACGCATAAGCAATCAGACACCCTAATACCAATGGAAAAATAATACTCCAAAAATTACCCACCCAGGAAACAACCCTGTCCATCCGGATAATAATGAGTATTATAGCTGCAATGCACAAAGCATATTTTAAAAAAACTTTAAAATTTCTGTTAATAAAACTCACCTTCTTAAATCCTGTCTGTTATTTAACAATGTCTGTTTTTTATTCTAACACAATCCACATATATCGTCTATAGGCCTTATTTATAGAATTTTTCCATAAATAGGCAAAAGAATTGCTTATAATCACAAAAAATAGAAGTCGAATTACAGTGTATGTAATTCGACTTCTATTTTCGAATGAGGCATCGGGGATTCGAACCCCGGACAACTTGATTAAAAGTCAAGTGCTCTAC
>ERZ1673697.2096-NODE-2096-length-19231-cov-3.840947_pt1 | contig 19231 bp, 15 predicted proteins | sample MGYA00580227_ERZ1673697 | MGnify/ENA primary metagenome ERZ1673697 (study PRJEB41218, sample SAMN15661759) | gut metagenome | host: Homo sapiens | place: Canada: London | collected 2015-08-20/2019-03-30 | study: EMG produced TPA metagenomics assembly of...
GGGGCAAGGAGTTTTTCAATGACATGCTCACTGTGATAGATGGACTTGAAGAAAAGAATTTAGATTTTAAACTAATATTTTTAGACGCAAGAGACAGTGAGCTCATAAAGCGTTTCAATGAAAGAAGAAGGCCGCATCCACTTAGCAAAGACGGCTCACTTAAAGATGGTATACAAAAGGAAAGAGAGATACTTAAGGAGCTTAAGGACAAATCAGACTACATTATAGATACAAGCTCAATGAAGAGCAGCGACCTAAAAGACAAGCTATACGAGATACTTTCAAATACCATTACAAGAAAGAAACTTACCATAGTCGTGGAAAGCTTTGGTTTTAAGTACGGAATCTTGGAAGAGGCAGATCTTGTCTTTGATGTAAGATTTTTACCAAATCCATATTATCTTGACGATCTAAGGCCACTATCAGGACTAGACGCAGAGATAAAAGAATTTTTAGAAAAATTTGATGCGACTGAAGAATTTTTCCAAAAACTTGTTGATATGCTTGACTTTTTACTACCAAATTATATAAAGGAAGGCAAAAATCAATTAACTATAGGCATGGGATGCACGGGTGGTAGACACAGAAGCGTTTATATGGCTGAAAGGCTATATGAATATTTAAAAGAAAAGAAGAATTTAACTGTTTTGAAGAATAGAGATATGTATAAAGAGGCTCGTAATGTATAATAAGTACAGGAGCCTAAACCCCAAGATACTTGCAATAGGCGGAGGAACGGGTTTATCGACGCTCTTAAAGGGTATTAAAAACTACTCATCAGATATAACGGCGATAGTGACCATGGCTGATGATGGCGGGGGAAGTGGCGTATTAAGAAGAAGCTTTGGAATGCTGCCACCAGGCGATGTACGTAACTGCCTTTTAGCGCTTTCTGACATAGAGCCTGAGATGAACACACTTTTATCACATCGCTTTGAGAAGGGCGAATTAAAAGGACAATCCTTCGGCAATCTATTTTTGCTTGCGATGAATGAGATATACGGCTCCTTTGAAGAAGCTGTCAAGATGGCGTCAAGCATATTAAGGGTCAAGGGAACTGTTATGCCCATCACCGTGAACGATGTCAATATCGAGGCGACTTATGATGACAAGAGCAAGGCCTTTGGCGAGAGCATTTTGCCAGCTGAGGCAATTAAAGACAATAAAAAGATAAAGAGGGTTGAGCTTTGTCCGAAGGACGTTGAGCCGCTTGATGGCGTTATCACAGCTATAAACAAAGCGGACATCATCTTAATTGGCCCAGGCAGCTTATATACATCAATCATACCAAATCTACTTGTTAAGGGCGTGACGGAAGCAATCATTTCTTCACCAGCGAAGAAGATTTACGTGCAAAACGTTATGACGCAACATGGCGAGACCGACGATATGTCTGTAAAAGATCACGTGGAAGCAATTTTCGAGCACTCGGACAAAATTTTTGACTCGATTATTATAAATAATAAGGTCTTAAGCGAGGATCTTAAGAAAAAATATCAAGAAGAGTATCAAGAACAAATATTTTTGACTGATGGAGACAAGAAATATTTAGAAGAAGAAGCGATTGATTATATCGAAGGCGACTGCTTGGATGGCGGCGACTACGCTAGACACGACAGCGAAAAGCTTTCGAACATGATCATCGATTATTATATAAGGACTAGAAGGGTAAAGACTTATGAGAAATAAATTATTCGTGATAGGCAGTCCAATCGAGCAGTCAAAGTCACCAGAAGTGATGACGGACTTTATCAAAGCGAATGGGCTTGATCTTACTTACGAAAAAAGAGAAGTGAATAAAGACGGCCTTGAAAGCTTTGTAAATGAAGCAAAGCAGGGCGATGTGCTTGGCTTTAACATCACTACGCCGCTTAAGGAAGAAATACTTAAATACGCAGACGATATGAGTGAAGCGGTTAAGGTACTTGAAGCAGCCAATACAGCTAGCCTTGCCAGTGGCAAGATGAGTCTACACAATACTGATTACATCGGATTTATGAAAGACATAACTAGCCTAATACCAAAGTACGAGAGATACTCCTACGCCGTTTTAGGTACTGGCGGAGCGGCTCGCAGCATCATATATGCACTTACTAAGCTAGATATCTTTCAGATAACTGTTTACACGCGCGACGAGGTCGAAGCGCATTACAAGCTAAAGAACTTCGAAGACGATATCGAAATATATCCTTACGGCTATGGCATGGATCAAGACGTAATCATAAACGCGACTGGCCTTGGCATGGCAGGTAAGCTTGACGAGAGCCCATTGTCAAAAGAAGACTTCGAGATGAGCAGAGCTGGCTTTGCCTATGACCTAACATATAACCCTGAAGAGACAAAATTCTTGGCGCTTGCTAAAGAGGCAGGTCTTATCACTATGAATGGCTGGGGCATGTTCATGGGCCAAGCGGAAGAAGCGTTTAAAATTTGGACTGGAGCTGATAGAAATGAACTTTGAACAAGAAAAATCATCAAAGACATATAAAGAAAAGACAATTATTAATATAGGCGGCGAAAAGATTGGCGATGGCTTTACTCTTATCGCTGGTCCTTGCGCGTGCGAATCATACGAATCACTTCTTGATGAGGTAAAATTTTTATCATCTCGCGGAATAAAGTTTATTAGAGCAGGTGCCTTCAAGCCGAGGACATCGCCATATAGCTTCCAAGGCTTAGGACGCGAAGCACTTGACTATTTCAAAGAGATAAAAAAGGCTTACGACGTAAAGTTTGTCTCCGAGCTAATGGATTTGCGTGAGCTTGATTATTTCATGGACGCAGTCGACATAATTCAAGTTGGCGCAAGAAATATGCAAAACTTTTCCTTATTAACTGAGCTTGGCAAAATTAATAAGCCTGTACTATTAAAGAGAGGTTTTGCAAACAAGATAAAAGAGTTTATAGCGGCAGCTGAATATATATTAAAGGGCGGTAACGAAGATGTCATTTTATGCGAAAGAGGCATAAGGACTTTCGAGACAGCTACGAGAAACACGCTTGATATAGCTAGTGTACCAATTATAAAGAAGTACACAAATCTACCCATCATAGTCGATCCATCACATGCAGGCGGCCTTGACTACCTAGTGAAGCCACTAAGCCTCGCAAGTGCGGCAGTTGGTGCTGACGGCATCATAATTGAAGTGAATGACAAAAAGACAGAGGCGCTTTCAGATGGTGAGCAAGCCATAAATTACGTTGAGTTCGATGATTTATTAGTAGATCTAAAGAAAATACTTAAGGCGATGGACAAAACTTATGAATAAAGATGGACTTTCTTATGAAATAAAAATCATTCACAAGGCGAGTGAAATTGTTTTAGATGAAAAATTTACTAAGTATCTTGTATTAACGGACAGAAATGTCTATAGAGAGCAAAAAGATTTCGTAGAAGAAATAGTAAAGAAATATGATGCTTATCTATATGTGATAGACGCTGGCGAAGAGGCAAAGAGGCTCTGCGTTTTAGAAAATCTTCTTGAGTACGCAGCTGATAAGCTTGATAGGCACTCACTTATAATCAATGTGGGTGGCGGTGTTGTAACGGACATTGGCGGCTTTGTGGCGTCGATTCTATTTCGCGGCATAAAGCACGTAAACATTGCAACAAGCTTACTTGCTATGACTGACGCAGCCATTGGGTCCAAGACTGGTATCGATTTTTGCGATAAGAAAAACATCTTAGGCACTTTCTATGATCCATACAAGGTCTTCATCGCCATAGATGCGCTTAAAACGCTTCCTAAGGATGAGTATATATCAGGATTTGCTGAAGTAATTAAGCATGCGCTTATTTATGACAATGGCCTATATGACTTAATAAAAAACGATGCAGCAATTGAGGAAGTACTTGAAAAATCAATTGAAACAAAAATTCATTTTGTTACTGAAGATAAAAATGAAAAAGGCGCTCGCATGGCACTAAATTTTGGCCATACATTTGGCCACGTGATTGAAGCAGCTAGTCATTACACTTTCTCGCATGGCTATAGCGTTGCCATTGGCATGAAGATTGCCCTTGAGCTAGGAAAAATTTTAAATATAACAGACGAAGAAACTTACGAGAGAAGTTTTGAACTAATACACAAATATTATCCACTTGAAGAAATAAATTACGAGATAAAATCACTTAAGAGTGATAAGAAGATGATGGGGGACGAGATTAACTTTGTTTTTCTTAAGAATAGATGCGCCATCATTAAAACGATGGACGAGAGAAAGGTAGTAGAGCTTTATAATGAGCATATTAAGAATAAAAAACTCTAAATTAAAGGGTGAAGTTTTTGTCAATCACTCAAAAAGCTACTTGCACAGATATATCTTTGCAAGTTCTTTTGCTGCCGAAAACACCATAATCAAAGGCTTTGACCTATCTGAAGACATCAAAGACACTATGCTTAGCCTAATAAGCTTTGCGAATTTTGATCTTTTGGATAGTGGCGACGTCCTTGTTAAGCCGCGCGAAAATAAGAAAAGTCTTGATAGAGTGCGCATAGAAGCATCAGGCACAACGCTTCGCTTCATGCTATTTAATATACTTGATGGCAATTTGCATGAGATATACATGGGCGATAAGCTATTCGAAAGGCCAAATGAGCCCGCGTTTAAGATATTTGACGCAAATGGCATTAAGTACCGCATCAACGATAAGAACAAGTCCATCAGCATAAAGGGCGACTTAGTTAAGGATGAATACATAATCACGGAAGACATATCGAGTCAATTCGTTTCATCGTTATTATTTAAGCTCGCACGCATGGACTTTGACTCGCGTATAGTTCTTGACTGCGACTTATCTTCACGCTCATACATAGACATGACTATCAAGTGCCTTAAGGACTTTGGCGTCGAGATCGATGCGAGCGAAAATGAATTTAATATAAAAGGCGGACAAGAATTTAAATCCGCTGGCGAATATACTATCGAAAGAGATTACTCAAACGCGGCTAATTACTATGCAGCAAACTACTTAGGCTCAGATATTAACATCATGGATATGCTTGATACGAGCATACAAGCTGATAAGATGGTTAAGGACACTTTATTAAGATACGATCAAACTCAGAAGCTTACTATCGATATGAAAAATAGTCCAGACGCAGTGCCAATACTTGCGATGGCTGCCTTATTTAGAAAGCACAAAACTACTTTCACTTCAGTAAAGAGACTGATGTATAAGGAGTCGAATAGGGTTCAAGCCATAATCAATGAGCTAAAAAAGATTGGCGCGAAGATTACCTTTACTGATGATAGCCTAATTGTGAATCCGCTTGAGGACATCATTATGTACACGAACAAGTTTGACGCGTATAACGACCACAGGATAGCTATGATGATAGCGATACTTGCGATAAGGCTTGATCAAGACATCTTCCTAAGTGGCTACGAGTGCGTGAATAAGTCATATCCGAAGTTTTTTGAAGACTATATAAGTTTAGGAGGTGAGGTCAATGTCATCGACAATTGGAAATAGAATTAGACTCACTCTTTCAGGCGAATCGCATGGACTATACATGACAGCGACGCTTGATGGTTTGGCTAGTGGCATAGAAATCGACAGAGACTACATTGACAAAATTCTCGCAGATAGAAGACCAAATACGATAGGCTCGAGCGCTAGAAGAGAGAAAGATGATTACGAAATCATCTCTGGCGTATTTAATGGCTTCACTACAGGAGCTGCGCTTACTATACTTATGAAAAATGCTGACGTAGACAGTTCTTCTTATGAAGCTACAAAGGATTTAGCAAGACCGTCGCAGGCTGATTACCCTGCCTTTATTAAGTACAAGGGCTTTAATGACTATCGCGGCTCAGGTATATTCTCGGCTCGTTTAACAGCGCCAGTATGTGCAGCTGCTGCAATAATTTTAAAAGAGCTAGAAAAAAAGGGAGTCACTTTTGAAACTCATCTAAAAAGAGTGGGTAAATTCATTGACGAAGTGAGTGGCGAAGAATTTTTATCGAAAAAATATCATATGTATAAGTACAATGACGATGAGATCGAAAAGTACTTAGATGAAATAAAAAATGAAAACGATAGCCTTGGAGCAGAGGTCGAACTGATTATAAAGGGCGTCAAGGCAGGTCTTGGTGAGCCGCCATTTGCCCCGCTTGATGGGGAGCTAGCGAGGTATATGTACTTGATACCATCTGTAAAATCAGTTTCCTTTGGTCGTGGATATGGCTTTGCTCAAAGCCTTGGCAGCGAAGTAGCTGACGAGATGAGAGTAGATGCTGGCAAAGTAAAATTTTTAGAAAATAATAATGGCGGCATCATTGGCGGTATATCAAACGGCGCGGACATAGTTCTAAGCTGTGTGTTTAAGCCAATCGCATCAATCGCTCGCGAATTTAAGACCATAAATATGAATACTATGGAAAACGCCGAGATCAAGATAAATGGCAGGCATGACGCCTCAGTCGTCCCACGCGTCTATACAATTATGAAGTGCTACGCGGCTCTTGCCATCTACGATATGCTGGTGAGCGCATGAACATCATTATCATAGGCATGCCAAACAGTGGCAAGACGACCATAGCCTACGAGCTAGCCCGTAAGATTGGCTACAAAGCCATTGACACGGACAGGCTGATCGAAAAAGAGGCGGGCATGAGCATAAATGAAATTTTTCGAAAATATGGCGAGGAAGAGTTTAGGCGCAGGGAGACAAAGGTTTGTGAAAGAGTAAGTAAACTAGATAAAAGGATTATAGCGACTGGTGGCGGAACGGTTATGCGCGAAGAAAATATGGCGCATTTAAAAAGCAATGGCTACGTCATTTACCTAAAGAGGCCGCTTGAGTTTTTGAAGACAAATCTCGATACATCGAGACGGCCCTTACTAAGAGCTGAGGGTGACCCAATGAAAAAGCTGTACGAAGAGAGAGCGCCGCTATTTGAAAAGTACGCGGACATGACGATGAAGGCGGACCAATCAGTCTTTTTGATGTGCAAGGAGCTCAAAAGGCGTTTAAAGGTACAAGGAGTGATTAAATGAAGAAGATACTTGTGGTCAACGGACCGAATATCAATATACTTGGCAAGAGAGAGCTTGAAATTTATGGCGAATTATCATATAATAATTTAGTGGATGAATTAAAGTCTTATGCGAAGAAGAAAGACGTTTGCTTAGATGAGTTTCAGTCAAATAGCGAAGGAGCCATTATTGATAAGCTTCAAGAGCTTATTGATGGGGAATATGACGCGCTTATCATCAATCCAGCTGCTTACTCGCACTACAGCTACGCCATATATGACGCGCTTAAGCCCATAAAGATAAAAAAAGTCGAAGTGCACTTAACAAATATATTTGCACGCGACGAATTTAGAAAAACATCTGTCACAGCAGGTGCTTGTGACGGAGTTATATCAGGTTTTGGCTTTGATTCATACAAATTAGCAATAGATTATTTATTAAGGGAGGAATAAAAATGGACGTAAAACACGATTTAGACTACATGGTAGAATTTATGGTGAAGCTATTAAAGACACCATCACCAACAGGGGACACTATTAAGGCGCTTAACTTAGTTGAAGAAGAGTTCGCTAAGTACGGCTTAAAGGCTCATAAAAATGCAAAGAACGGTTTCTATGTAACAGTAGAGGGCGAAGATGACGAAGAGCAAGTGACTTTATCAGCTCACGTTGATACACTTGGCTGCATGGTTAAGGACATCACAGCTGGTGGCAGACTTAAGCTTACTAAACTAGGCGGCTATCCATGGAATGTTATCGAAGGATGCGAATGCGTTATCTCAACTATTGATGACGGCGAATACACAGGAACTATACTTACTAATGTTTCTTCAACTCACGTTTATGGTGCAAAAGCTGACGAAACAAAGAGAGATGAAGACTCAATGGAAATAAGAATCGACGAAAAAGTTTCATCAAGAAAAGATGTTGAAAAGCTTGGCATCAATGTTGGTGACTATGTTTATCTATATCCAGGCACATGGGTTACACCATCTGGCTTTATTAAGTCAAGACACCTTGACGACAAGGCATGCGTTGCAGTTCTTGTAGGACTTGTAAAATATTTAAAAGAAAACAATATAAAACCAAAACACACAACAAACTTCTTCATCTCAAACTATGAAGAGCTTGGACATGGATCAACAGCTGGACTACCTGAAAAGACAGTTGAATTTATCTCTGTAGATATGGCTGCACCAGGCACTGGACAAACATCATCTGAATTCAAATGTACTGTTTGTGTAAAGGACTCTACAGGACCATATGACAAGATGATGAGTGAAAAATTCATCAAACTTGCTAGAAAGAACGATATACCATACGCTATAGACATCTATCCATACTACGGTTCAGACGCATCAGCAGTTTTAAGAGCAGGCTGGAACGTTAGAGCCGCACTTATAGGACCGGGCGTTGACGCATCACACAGCTTTGAAAGAACACATAAGGAAGCAGTTGATGCAACATTCAAACTAGCACTAGCTTATCTACTAGAAGATTAATAGCTTAGATATAAAAAATGCTTACAGCGATTTGCTGTAAGCATTTTCTTTTTGCATCTTTACTTAAAAACGTAATTATAAATTATATTTATGAACTCATCTCTATTAATCTTAGCGTTCTTGTCAATGGCCTTGCCATTAATATATCCTAGTGCCTTGGCGATGGCAAGATATGAATTTTCTTCGCTTGTAAGTTTAGCCTTTGTGTTCACTGGCTTAAATATGTCTTTACCCACAAGTTCATCCATGCCTTCTAGCCTTACCATAAACTTTGCTAGGTCAATGTTTGTGACTTCTTTTTCTTTATTCACTTCATTTTCTTTTATGATGCCATTTCTTAGAGCTCTTTGATAAGCATTGTCTATGGCCTCATCGGTATCATTTCTTGAGCCGCCATAAACAAAAGTCATAAAGTCTTTTTGCTTTAAATTTTTATTCGGCATTATCTCATCTTCAAGATAAGCGTAGCCCATTTGCTTAAGTAGAGTCGCCTTGTCTTTATATTTTGATTTATCAATGTCAGAGTAATTTCTAAATTCATCATTATTATTTGTAAGTTTACCAGTTATTGCGTCAATCTCAATTCTAGTAGTCTTTGGCATATAGCTTAAAACTACCTTTGACTTAGCTGGATCAGATTTATCTCTTATATATTGATAAGCTTCTTCGTATTGAATTTCTTTTTTAACTATATTATAAGCTTCATCTGCTGATATCTTTGCCTTTTCATAGCTAATAGGCTTTCTGTACCAAGCTCTTGAGTAGTCATTTACTTCTTTTGTATCTTTTGAAACGCCTATACTTATCGAGTTTTCTGGAACGTAGTAGCCGTCCATCACCCTTACAAAGTATATAGAATTATTTTCAGCACTTATTAATTTTAGCTCATTTTCATCAATATTTGAAGCATTCTTCTTGATATAGTCCATGGCAATCTTTTTTAATTCATCAGAGCTTAAATCTTTTTTGTCACTATCACTATTATCATAATTATTGTATTTGCTATATCTTAAAAGTGTTAAGTCCTTCGCATCGAATGAGACGTTATAGTAAGTCTTTTTATCGTCTTTGCCACTTTCCAAATTGATGTGGTAGATGTAGTCCTTACTGATGTAGTCTTTATTTAGACTAGATAAAGTCACCTTAGTCTTGCTAGCGTCCTTCACAAAAGTCTTTGCTTTGTTGACAGCTTCGTCCTTAGACTTGATGCCCTTAATCTTGTCAATGCCCTTAACTTCGTACTCGCTAAGACCATCCATAGCCTCTTCGGTAGCAGCGTCCTTAGTCATGTAATTATTTAAAAATATAGGGTAGTCGTAGCGCTCATATTTTTTACTAGTAGAATTAACAAAGTAATTTGTATTTAATTCGTTACTATATATAGTCTTAAATGTAAGCCTTGGCTCTTTCTTATCATTTACTACAAACTTAATCATAGGCTTTAGATATTCATTGTCTTTGTAAATATTGATAGCCTCGTCCATAGTTAAATTGCTCTTAAGTGCATCAAACTCAGCAGTCTTTGAAAAATCAAAGCCTTTGTTGTAGTTAAGTGAGTACATTTGAACGCTCTTGTCAACATAGCTTATGGTGATGGATGCGCCATCACCTATAACGCGTCTGCCATTTACATATCTATCAAAGTTAAAAGTATAAGCGTTGTCGCCACCAAAGTTTTGATAAGTGTTTTCATTTAGTTTAAGGCTCTTAGCATTTACTGGGTCAATCTTTTTGATCATATCACTAGCATATTTCTTCAAAGCATCATATGAGTACTTTGGCTTAAGTGTTTCATATTTTTTGTTCTCATATTTATTATAGTTAGTGATGTGCATGTCCTTTGATATGCTCACGTTTACATCACTTGAGCCGTCCTTCTTAGTCCATGACAAATTGTATATAGTGCCGTAGCCATCGTCACTAGAGCTATTTACCTCGAAATTATCATAAACGTCTTTGATATTAAAGACTTCCTTTGCCTTTAAAACTAATTTTTCCATTGTTTTATCGTCCACCTTGTTTACGTTTTTTGTTTCTGCAAATGAATTTACTGGCAATGCGCACAAAACCATAACGATGGCTAGCATTGCAGCGATTACGTTCATCTTTTTAAGCATAATATCATCTCCTTTGTTTATATTATACCACTTTATTATAAGTGCATAACGATTTTAACAAAATTGTAATAATTTTGATAAAGTCTGTGGAATTTATAGCTTTAAAAATAAACTTGTGATATAATTATTACAAGAGGTGATTAAATGAAACACGATTTAGTCTTAGTAATAGATTTCGGCGGACAGTATAAGCAATTGATCGCAAGACGTGTAAGAGAAAATAAAATTTACTCGGAAATAATTCCTTATACTAAAAGCATCGAAGAAATAAAAGCAAAAGACCCTAAGGCAATAATCTTTACAGGCGGACCGAACTCAGCCTATCTTGATGATTCGCCATCAATATCGAAGGAGATATTTGAGCTAGGCATACCTATACTAGGTATTTGTTATGGGGCTCAGCTAACAGCTCATCTGTTAGGCGGTGAAGTAAAGAAAGGCTCTGAGAAGAACAGGGAATATGGCAAGACCATCTGCAAATATGAAGAGTCAAAGCTATTTAAGGGCGTAGAAAGCGGCCAAGTTTGGATGAGTCATACTGACTACATATCCAAGCTGCCAGAAGGCTTTAAGTGCATCGCATCGACAGATAACTGTCCTATCGCAGCGATGGAAAATGAAGAAAAAAAGATTTACGCAGTACAATTCCACCCAGAAGTAAAACACTCAATAGACGGCGACAAGATGATTAGAAACTTCCTTTATGATATAGCAGGTCTTAAGGGCGATTGGACGAGCGAAAATTTCATTGAAAACAAAGTTAAAGAGATACGAGAAAAAGTTGGGGACAAAAAAGCTTTACTAGCACTATCAGGCGGAGTTGACTCATCAGTTGCTGCAGCTCTTATGCACAAGGCAATAGGCGACAATCTAACTTGTATCTTCGTTGATCACGGTCTACTTAGAAAAGATGAAGGCGATCAAGTCGAAGAGATATTTAAGAATAGATTCAAGATGAACTTCATTAGAGTTAACGCTCAAAAGAGATACATGGATAAGCTTAATGGCGTATCAGAGCCAGAAAAGAAGAGAAAGATTATCGGCGAAGAATTTATCAGAGTCTTTGAAGAAGAAGCAAAGAAGCTTGGCAAGATCGAATACCTTGTTCAAGGAACCATATATCCAGACGTAGTTGAGTCAGGAACAAACGGTTCAGCAGTTATCAAGAGTCACCACAACGTTGGCGGCTTACCAGATGACATAGGCTTCGAAGGACTGATAGAGCCACTAAGAGAGTTATTCAAAGACGAAGTAAGAGCTATAGGACTTGAGCTTGGTCTAGATGAAGACCTTATCTATAGACATCCATTCCCAGGACCAGGCCTTGCCATCAGAGTCATAGGCGAAATCACAGAACAAAAACTAGAAATACTTCGTGAAGCAGACGCCATCTATATAGATGAATTAAAGAAAAACGGCCTATATAGAAAGATTTGGCAAGCCTTTGCCGCACTACCAGACATCAAAACAGTTGGCGTTATGGGCGACGAAAGAACATATGATTATGTATGCGCCTTAAGAGCAGTAACAAGCACAGACGGTATGACAGCAGAATTTTATCCGATAGATATGGATATACTTGCGAAGATCTCGAATAGAATCATAAATGAGGTAAAAGGAATTAATAGAGTGGTGTATGATATTACCAGCAAACCACCAGGAACAATTGAGTGGGAGTAAAATTTGCGGCCTAAATGGCGGCTTAAACTTGATTTGTCGGCTCACAAACTCGAAGTATTAACTATACGACTCGTTTGTGAGCCTCCTCATCTACGTCTAATCCATCCATTTATTTCCACAAATTTGAATAAATGGGTTTTGGTGTTGATAAAAAAGATTTTGCTCGTTGCGACGTATCGTCTATACGACTCACTCGCAAAAATTCTGCACATCGCCTTTCTCATCAAATTTTCCAGCGAAATTTGGTATAGTGCAAAATCTCAAGCTACAAAAATTCATCAATTTTCGAAGCACCCTACACAAAAGAGCAGGCCGAGCAATTCCTATTTCGATCCGGTCTTTCTGAGACACCATTGATATACGCAGTTGAAAAAGATAACGACTTCATCGGATATGTGATTTATCATGATTATGATTCAGAGAGTGTCGAGATTGGAGGGGTTTTAGAACCTTCCTTTTGGGGGTTAGGGATTGCATCATGCTTGACATCAGGGATGATGACAAAAGCTAGAAACTCAGGTAAATAGGTAGTGATTGAATGTGTACCTGAACAAAAAAGTAGTATTCGGATAGCTTAAAAATATGGATTTCAAAAGTGTGGTATTATCGATGGACTGATGATATATCGCTTGTAGAGGTAAATCCCCGTCTGTCGGGATAGGTAAATTAGAAGCTATGTGTGTAATGAAGCATTTGGAGGTATATGAAATAATATGATTAATGAAATTAAGGGTAACAATATTATATTGCGTGAGCAAAAAATCGAAGATGCGAAATTCTTTACCTACTGGTACAATCAGCCGTTAGTCATGTTCCAATGTGGCTTTACAAAACTTACTGATGAAGAAGCTGAGAAAGAGAGGATTACAATTGGTCATAAACAGAAAGACTCAGTATGGTATACTATTACAGATTTAGAGGGGAATATAATAGGTGAAACGGGATTGTTACGAATGTGGCCTACCTGGAACTGTACTGATCTTTCGATTATCATCCCTGACCCTAAAATGCAACATAGAGGATATGGAACAGAAGCTATTAGATTTATGCTGAACCTTGCTTTTGATCACTATGAAATGAACCGAGTAGCAATTGGTGTGGTAGGGATGAATACCAATGCATTGAATTTCTATAGAAAAATCGGATTTAAGCAAGAAGGTATTCAAGAGCAAGGATACTACTATAACAACGAGTACAGTGACTTTATTATGATGAGGATTCTTCGCCAAGAATGGCGATAAAATACTAATCGCAATTTGTCTGGTTCATTCAAAAAAATTATATAGTGAAAGCATATGACTTTAAGATCATAGAATCTTTCAGTGATGTGCTTTTTCTGTGCCTATTTTATTTCCGGTGGAACTTTGACTGACATCGAGTTATGAAAGCGTTTGAGATTACTTTCTTCAAAAGGAACATAATTTTTTTTAGACTGTCGGGATAATTTACCTTATTCAAAATAAAATATTATTTACAAATTTAAAATATTATATTAGGCTCACAGGCTGTGCTTCTTAGTTTACTTGCTTGTGAGCCTTTTAATTTATTTGTTCTCAAAATTTTTGTACGAGACTTGGCTTTAAAATGTCGGATACTATAGAAGATGAATATGTTTTTATGAGAATGTATATCTAGTGATACTTATTATATAGATAAAATAAATTTAAGCAAGTTATTTTAGTAAATATTATTTTGCGTAAGAATTAATTAATAAAGTACATAAGCAAATATGCATTTTGTATGAATAAAAAATTAATATATGATATAATATAAAAAAGAGGTGATACGTATGGATATAGAAATAAAAACTTTACCTATGCATTTACAAGTTTCAATCAATGGCTTTTTAAAAGCAAAAGAAGATAAAGATGATATATTAGAAGCAATGTATTGGGGAGAAATATATGGCTCAATAAATTCTGCAGAAGTAGATAGAGAAATATCCAGCGAGCTTGCTTGGATCTTGAGAGAAGAATATTTAGGAATGGTGAAAGAACAATGATTGACTTTAGTAATTGCGATATAGATTTATCGGTTAACTATAATGGAGCCAATGGTAAGAAAGCTTGTATTATTTATAATAATGAAAGATATATGATAAAAACAGCGGGCTTAGCAAAAGATAATCCTAATATAAAATATTCAAATAGCTGTATAAGTGAATACGTTAGCTGCAATATAATTGATGATTTTGGATATGAAGTTCAAAAAACTATCTTAGGTGAATTTAATGGAAAAATGGTGGTAGCTTGTAAAGACTTTAGAGAAAACGGCAAATATACATTCTATGATTTTGCTTCATTAAAAAATAATATTGTTTTTAGTTCAACGAATGGAACAGATGCAGAGTTATCAGAAGTTCTAACAACTATTGAAGAACAAAACTTAATACAAGTAGAAAAACTTAAAACATTTTTCTGGGATCAGTTTATTATAGATGCTTTTCTCGGCAACTTTGATAGGCATAACGGTAACTGGGGTTATCTTTATAATAATGAAACAGGACTGTGCAAATCAGCGCCTATATTTGATTGTGGTTCTTGTTTATATCCACAATTAGCAGAAAATCAAATGAAGACTATATTAAATGATGAAAATCAGATAAATGAAAGAATATATGTTTTTCCTAATTCTGCATTAAAAATAGGTGGAGCTAAATTAAATTATTACAATTACTTAAAAAATACAGACAATGAAGATTGTCACAATGCTTTAAAAAAGTTTGTAGAAAGATATGATGAAGCTAAGATACTAAAAGTAATCAACCATACGCCTCAAATAACAGATATTCATAAAGAGTTTATATATAAGATGTTAGATAGTAGATATAAGAAAATAATTATTTTTTCGTTAGAGAATAACGCTAATATAAATAAAAGTTTGTGATATTCAAAATACTTATAATTCAATAATGTATTTACAAATATTTTACGAAAATTATGCACAAATTAGTGAAAAGATATTGACATAAAGAGCTATATGTTATAATATTAAAATATAGAATATAGTTGATGAGAGGCCTTAAGATGTTATTTGATAGAACTCAATTCAATAATAAATTAATCCACTCAAAGGTGGATTTCTTTTAGTGCTATTGCGGGTGTTGCAAGTAGCACTTTTTTAATGCTTATGGTTTTGTTTAGCAGCGGCAATAATTTTATGGAGGGGATATAATGAAGAAGCTTAGACGAATTATTTCAATGCTAATGGTTTTAGTTTTATTTATTGGTATATTGCCTATGAATTTAGGAGTAGTTAAAGCTGAAGCAGAGCTTGATGATACTACTAAACTGAATAATATAAAAGTAAGGGCATATAATAGCGAGACAGAGATATGGGATGACATAGGCCTTACTATAAAAGAATATGTGGGGAGCAAACAAGATACGATATATACACCGATAGAATTTGATCCAGGTAGAAGACTTTATCAAATTAAGCTAGATCCTAAATACAAGAAAATACAATTTTATATTGAAAAAGCTTATGAAAAACAAGTTGTTGAAATAGAAAGTGGCTTCGCTTATAAAGTCAGAAATAGTAATTATACTGAAGAAACTGCTCTAGAGGCAGGAAAAAACTCTTTTAAATTTTATGTAAAACCATCAAATGGGTCTGCAACACGTGAGCATGTTTTTTCTGTTGAAAGAGGAGATGTAACAAAAGATAGAGCCAAAATTCATAAGTTAAACGTAACTGATGGTTCAGCTGAGTTTTATGAGGCGTATGAAGGTGACATAATTAGTGTTTGCGCAATAAGAGATATTTATAAGGTATTTGACAGATGGGTTATCGAAGATGGAAATATTATAGAAATAGAAGATGGTAACTCTATTATAAAAGAACCAGATAAAACACCTACTGAATTAATAATGCCAAATACTATTCTCACAATCAAGCCAACTTTTAAAGAAAGTATAGTAAATGATAGCAATCTTAGAGATATAGTGTTATATGGATTAGAAGATGAGGTTTGGAAAAATCAAAAATCAAAATTAGCATTTAAGAAGGAACAAAAAGCATATACGGTAGATTTAAGCGATGATTTCAGTATAGCTTATTTATATTTCCAATTTGGTGATAGCAAGCAAAGTATCTCTGTTACGTTAAATAATAATGTTGTTGCTTCAAGTAAAGCATATATGCCTAATGGATATGAAACAGAGAAAATTAAATTAAATGAGGAAGAAAATACTTTTAAAATTACAGTTACTTCACAAGATGGAACTAATACAAGTGTATATACTTTAATAGTCAATAAAGGAAATGTAAAGTACAAAGTAAGCCTAGTTCCAGGTGAAGGCAAAGGCGAAAATATTGTTAAGGATTTTGCTAAAGGTTCGACATATACTCTTCCTGAATGTGATTTTACAGCACCTGAAGGACAAGTGTTTAAGGCATGGAGCGTTAATGACACAGAAAAAGCTGTTGGTGATGAAATAACAGTTGATAAAGATACAGAAGTAATAGCTTTATGGAAAGACATAATGTTTAAAGTAAGCCTAGTTCCAGGAGAAGGCAAGGGTGAAAATATTGTTAAGGACTTTGCTAAAGGTTCGACATATACTCTCCCTAAATGCACATTTGAAGCACCTGAAAATAAAGAGTTTGCTGGCTGGAAGATAGGAGAAGAAATTAAAGATCCTGGTCAAGAAATAACAATAGATAAAGAAACTCTTATAACAGCTACATGGAAAGACGTTATGGTAAGTGTAAGCTTTAATCCAGGCGATGGCAAAGGCTCAATGGATGCTGAAGAACTTGTAAAAGGCTCGAAATATAATTTACCTGAATGTAAATTTGAAGCACCTGATGGACAAGTGTTTAAGGCGTGGAGCGTTAATGACATAGAAAAAGCTGTTGGTGATGAAATAATAGTTAATAAAGATACAGAAGTAATAGCTTTATGGAAAGACATAATGTTTAAAGTAAGCCTAGTTCCAGGCGAAGGAACTGGCGAAAATATTGTTAAGGATTTTGCTAAAGGTTCGACATATACTCTTCCTGACTGTACATTTGAAGCACCTGAAGGACAAGTGTTTAAGGCATGGAAAATAGGCGATAAAGAATATGATCCACAAACTACAATTAGAATAGACGAAGAAACGGAAATAAAAGCCATTTGGCAAGAAAATCCAGACAAACCAAACCCAGATAAACCGAAGCCATCTGAAAAACACGCTATAAACATCACTCCATCACCATGTGGAGAGGTGATTATTGATCCACTCGAAGCAAAGGCAGGCGATAAAGTTACTGTTCGTGCAATAGCAAAATACGGATATGAATTTGTGGGTCTTAGCGTTCGCGATGCAAGTGGCGAACTGCTTCCTATTACAAACGGCGAATTCATTATGCCGGATTGCGAGGTAGACATTTACCCTATATTTAGAGAAATTGCTCCATACATCAATCCTAAAATATATGATAAAGCTGAAAGAGAAGAGCAAAAGAGGAGAGCTAGAAGAAATTATTATTATGAAGAAGAAAATAATGAAGATGAGGTCAAAACTATTGACAAGGCTAAAGAAGAAAAGGAAAAAGAGTCAAAGGTCCTTATAAGTATAGGCGATAAAAAGCTTGATAAAATCAACAATGGCGTTCACACTGTTTTGAATATGGATACAAAGCCATATATCAAGGGCGGCAGAACAATGCTTCCACTTAGATATGTAGCCGAAGCTCTTGGCTATAGGGTAGCTTGGCTAAGTGAGACAAGGACCGCTGTCATTATGGACATAGGACTAAGAGTAGAAATACCAGTTGATAGCAATTTCATCATTGTCAATGGCGTTAAGTACACAAGCGATGTTAAGCCTGAGATGCGTAATAACAGAATCATGCTTCCTATAGCAAACATCGCAAGGGCGCTTGGTCTTAAGGACGGCAAAGACATTCTTTGGGACGAGGTCAATAGGCAAGTGACTTTAATTAGAAATTTTAATACGAAGTAATAAGTAAGAGGCTAGTCATAATTTTGACTAGCCTCTTTATATTTCTCCTATATACTATTTTTCTTCTAAAAGCTCTTCTAGCTCTTTTTCTTTTTCTTCTTTCTCTATCTCTTTTTCTTCCTTTGATTCAGTCATTATCTCTTGATAAATTTCCATGAAGAGACTTAAATCACTTTCTCTTTTGAAGTTATCGACTGCTGATTGATATAGGTCCTCGGCTAAATCCATAACTACCTTTTTGTTCTTATCGCTAGCAGCTACTTTGATGACAAGTAAGCCTTTGAATAGGGCTCTTAAGACGCTTGCATCACTATCGCCATAAGTGAACAAGGGATGAGTATGCTCGATAAGCAGCTCCTTGAAGGACTTGCTTGTGTAGTATATCCTTGCCTTGCCATCGGTTTTGATGTAGTGGTGGTTCGAGTCGACTTTAGCAAGATGAGATAAAAGTATCGACAGCTTTCTTATGCAGTGTATAGCTGTGTTTGGATCGTTTGTACCAGGTGATAGAGCGCGCGTTGCTATCTCTACTATCTTTCTAATGCCCTCCTTATAATCTTCTTCAGCGATTCTTCTTTCGCTAAAAATAAATTGCTTTTGAATTTTTTCTAGAGTTTTATCATCCAAACTATCATTACTAAAGTAGCCAAGCGTTTCGTTTTGAGCAACGAAATCGCCTTTTGATGCTTCTATAGTGAAGACTATGTCCTCGTCTTCAATAAGCTTTTTAATCTTATCTATGTCAATAATTTCTAGGTAGCCTGATTTGTGAGCAGCAAGCCTTTTGTCCTTCATAGTCCACTCTTCTTTATCAAGCAGTTCAAAATCACGATCTTCAAGCTCTTTCTCAATAAGTTCATCAGTTTTATCTGCAATATCTTCAAGTAGATTGGCATAGTTAACGCCTGATAAAACGTTTTGCACGAAGATAACGAAGTAGATCGCGCCCCATATAGCGTAGATGACGCCTATGGTACCGGCGATAACAAGTCTTTGA
>ERZ1673697.2103-NODE-2103-length-19184-cov-7.090805_pt1 | contig 19184 bp, 18 predicted proteins | sample MGYA00580227_ERZ1673697 | MGnify/ENA primary metagenome ERZ1673697 (study PRJEB41218, sample SAMN15661759) | gut metagenome | host: Homo sapiens | place: Canada: London | collected 2015-08-20/2019-03-30 | study: EMG produced TPA metagenomics assembly of...
CCTGTGACCCTCTGCTTGTAAGGCAGATGCTCTCCCAGCTGAGCTAAGATCCCAGATGTTCCGGTAAACGACATATCGTCTCCAACAACAATTAAAAGCGTTATAAATCATCTATAACGACGACCCAGAAGGGACTCGAACCCTCGACCTCCGCCGTGACAGGGCGGCGCTCTAACCAACTGAGCCACTAGGCCATTTCGTCTCTGACGCTCGCACATGCTCACGCCGCTTGACTACATAAGTGATTTTATATCATGAAGAGGGTTTTGTCAACCCTCTTTTTTACATTTTTTTCATTTTTATTTTTCTTATGTGTTTTTCATGTATTTTTCTACAATATATGCAACTCCGTCATTATCATTGCTTTCCGTCATCACATCAGCAACGGCTTTGACATCCGGCTGGGCATTTTCCATGGCAGCCCCCAGTCCCGCAAACTGAATCATAGAAATATCATTATACCCATCACCGACAGCAATCAGTTCTTCCCGGCGGATTCCAGTGTATTTAAGAAGCGCTTCAAGTCCCGCCGCCTTATGGACGCCAAGCGGCGTAATCTCCATAAAATAAGGTTCCGAACGGAAAATATTCAGCCGGTCACCAAAGGACTTTTTCATTCCGGGCAGAACTTCTTCAAGATACCAGCCATCCGCAACCATCAGACATTTTATGACAGGAAAATCAACCTCGGCGGAAAAATCCTGAAGTTCCCGGATCGGCATCTTATTAATGCCGGCTTCCAGACGCACATACTTATCCGTCGTATCTTCTGTCAGAATCTCATCCCCACGGTAAGTGACGATCGGAACCTGATATTTCCGGCTGGCAGCGCCGAGCTCCGGAATATATGCCGCCGGAATCTCTTTTCGGAAAATCACCTCTCCCGTCCGGCAGTCCTGAATCAGTCCGCCGTTAAAGGCCAGAATATATCCTCCGTAAACATCCATCTCCAGCTCCCGGCTCAGTTCCACCGCACCGTTAATCGGCCGCCCCGTGGCCAGAACAACCTTTGCTCCCTGCTTCTGTATATCAATTAATACGTCCCGCGTGCGGGCTGAAATCTTTTTTTCAGAATTGGTCAGCGTACCGTCCAAATCCAGCGCAATCATTTTATAATCCATTCTTTTCCCCTATCATTCTTTTGAACGTAATCCTTTTCGTTATATTCTCCTATTATATCTGAATCCCTCCGAATAAACAACCTTAATTTAAAATAACAGAAACAAAATGCCCCGGAAGGCTTTAAAGCCCTTTCCGGAGCACCAATTTTTTTCTTCTGTTTACGGCAGCAGAGAAAGTACCTGTTTTTTCGGCCGCACACCCATGGTTTTGCTGACGATCTTTCCGTCTTTCATCACAACCAGTGTCGGAATACTCATGACCTGAAAAGCCGCCGCCAGTTCCTGCTGTTCATCCACATTGATTTTGGCAACCTTTATATCTTCCCGCTCTCCTGCAATTTCATCGACAATCGGAGATAACATACGGCACGGTCCGCACCAGCCTGCCCAAAAGTCCAGAAGCACTGTTTTTTCACTTTCTATAATCTCTTTCTGAAAATTGTCCTTTGTAATATTTAATACTGACATCGCCATACCTCCTGTATTTCTTTCATTTGAATGTTTTTGTTTTTGATGATTGAAGTATAGCATAAAAAGACCGGGGCTTCTGTGATAAAATCACCGATTAAATCCTTTTTTGTTCTTTTATATAAGTCAGTAAGTCATCAAAATCCCCATGGGGATATCTTTCGATATCGGCGCCTTCTTTATTAATCATGGAATCTGTCAGTAAGAAAACCTTCATGCCGAGTTTTTCTGCCACCATGTCCTCAGAAACATCATTGCCGACCATCAGACATTCTCCGGCTTCCACACCGATTTTCTGCAGAAGCTCTTCATAATATTTCAGATTTGGTTTGCTGAATCTGGAATTTTCGTAGGTTGTATAATATTCAAAATCCGACGGCTCCAATCCCGCCCAGCGGATCCGGCTTTCTGTGGCAATCGCCGGAAAAATCGGATTTGTCGCCAGAACAACCCGGTGTCCCATCGCCTTACAGGCTTTTACACAGGCTCCGGCCTTTGGATTTCTTCCACAGACCTTTGCTGTTTCCTGAAATTCATTGGCATAGAAATCGTCAAAAACCGGCTTGTCTTCCTCAACCTTTTTTCCATAGATTTTTTTGAAAACATTCCAGAACACTTCTTCATTGGAACATCTGCCGTCGTTCATAACCATCGCCGCAACACCCTTCCAGAGATTTGCCGGAAGGTCTTTCGGATCATAACCGAAGGGCGCCACCTTCTTTGCCAGATGTCCAAAATAGTCTCTGACAAACACATCCTGGTCCATCGGCAGCAATGTGCCGTCCAGGTCAAATAATATCGTCAACATGTCCGTCTCCTTTTTTAACACGCATCCTTTTTCACTCGTCGACCATCCATGTCAAAGCAAATCCGGCTGCATACCTGGATGTCAGAAATTACATTTTCCATCCAATGATTTTCAATAATGAATTTTAAAAGTACACCCCGCACCTTATCTTTTATTTACCCCGGAAATACCTCCAGAGACAGCCGCTTTAACACTCTGGCCGCCCCTTCCACATCTTCCTGAGCAAAAATTCCCGAAACAACGGCCGCGCCCTGAGCGCCGGAACCTGCCAGTTCCCGGATATTTCCGGCATCAATCCCGCCAATGAGGACGATCGGTACATCGACCGCTTTCCGGATTTCCGCAAACTGGGCCAGCGTCATCGGCTTTGCTTCTGTTTTTGTCGAAGAACCGAACATAGCGCCGCTGCCAAGATAGTCTGCGCCCTCAGCCACCGCTTTTTTCGCCTGATCCACGGTTTTTGCCGTCACACCGACGATCTTATCCGGACCGAGGATTTTCCGGATCTCCGCCGCAGACATATCCTCCTGTCCCACATGGACGCCTGCTGCGCCACAGGCCTGACAGACCTTTAAATTATCATTAATAATCAACGGAATCCCATAGGCATCCGTCACTTTTTTCACTTCCACCGCTTCCCGGATAAACGCTTCGTCTTCCATGTGCTTCTCCCGGAGCTGCACCAGCGTTGCTCCGCCTTTAATGGCCGCTTCCACAGCATCTGCCAGCGTTTCGCCGGCTTTCAGCCACTGTCCGTCGGTCACCGCGTAGAGCTGCAATAAATCCTTATTCATAACTTACCTCTTCCCGTACAAAGTACACATCGTACCACATAAGAAACATATAAACGACCCATATTTTTTTACTGTTGTCCAGTTTTCCTTTTTTATGGGCATCCAGCATCTTCACAAGCTCTCCGGTGTTAAAGAATAACTGTGCCGACGGGCCTGTAAAAGCTTCTCTGACCTGGTTGTAGTATTTGTCTTCCCGCAGCCATAAAGTGATCGGCACCGGAAAGCCCAGTTTTTTCTTCATGGCCGTCGCTTCCGGAATATGGCGTTCTGCCGCTTTGCGAAGCGCATACTTTGTCGTTCCTCCGGCCAGCTTATACTTCGTCGGAATGGTCTTTGCCAGAGCATACACTTCTTTATCAAGGAACGGCACACGACATTCCAGGGAATGGCGCATACTCATCTTATCGCCTTTCAGAAGAATATCTCCGATCAGCCAGAAGTTCATATCAATATACTGCATTTTTGTCGTATCATCCAAATGCCGGACTTTATCATAATAAGGCCGTGTCAGCTTCCACGGCGCCTTTGCCGGAGTGGCATTTTTAAGAATCCGCTTGCGTTCCTTGACCGAAAAACGTTTGGCATTGCCGATAAACCGTTTTTCCACCGGAAGGGCGCCGCGCATGAGAAAGCTTCTTCCCCGGACACCTTCCGGCAGCAGGGTTTCCGCCAGTCTGCCGATCAGACGGCGCAGTCCGGCCGGCAGCTTCTGATAGCCCTGAAGAGAAATCGGCTCATGATAAATATTATAGCCGCCGAAAAATTCATCGGCCCCTTCACCGGAAAGAACGACTTTGACATGCTCCGCCGCCGTTTTATCCACAAAATACAGCGCCACACAGGACGCATCGGCCAGCGGTTCATCCATATAATACTGAATTTCCGGCAGAACACTCCAGTATTCTTCCTCTGAAATCAGTTTGCTGAAATTCTTTGTGCCAATCTTTTCGGATAAATCCTTCGCATAAGAAATTTCATTAAATTTATCATAATCAAAACCTACGGTAAATGTCTTATCCGCCTTAGAAACCGTTGCAATATAGCTGGAATCGATGCCGCTGGATAAAAGGGAGCCAACCTCCACATCACTTATCATATGGGCCTGTACCGATTCATTCATCTGTGCATCAATTTTATCCACCAGCGTGTCGAAATCCACATTCTCATCAATATCAAAATCCGGTTCCCAGTAACGCTCGATCGTCACTTTTCCGTCTTTAAATAAAATACTGTGGGCCGGAGCCAGCTTAAAAATCCCTTTAAAAAAAGTTTCCGGAAGCACCGAATACTGGAAGGTCAGATATTCTTCCAGCGCTTCTGTATTTACCTGCTTCTCATATCCCGGATATTCAAGGATACTTTTAATTTCCGAGCCAAAGACCAGATTTCCGTCAATGACGCTGTAATAAAAAGGTTTAACACCAAAATAATCCCGGGCGCCGAAAGCAATATCCTTTTTTGTATCATAGATCATAAAGGCAAACATGCCCCGGCAGTGCTTTGGCAAATCCGTGCCATATTCTTCATAGCCGTGGACAAGCACCTCTGTATCCGAATTATTTCTGAAGACATGGCCCTTGGCAATCAACGCTTCTCTGAGCGTCTGATAATTGTAAATCTCACCGTTAAATACAATAACGATGCTGTTATCTTCATTGAACATCGGCTGGGAGCCATGATCCAGATCAATAATACTCAACCGCCGAAATCCCCATGCCGCCTTTTCTGTAATATACTGTCCCGCACTGTCAGGCCCTCTGTGTTTAATCCGATCCATCATTCGTGTCAATACATCCTTGCTGTCCGGTAACTTTCCTGTGAAACCGCATATACCACACATTTTTATCGCCTCCAAATCTAGTATGTGAAAAAACAATTCTTATTTTAAATCTTTCTTCTCTGTTTTGCAACCGCAGAGGCGGATTAAATCCTCCGGCTTCTCCGCAAGGGCATGGGCATGATTTTCCATCAGCTCCTGTCGTGTACGAAATCCCCAGAGCACGCCGACCGTAAACATCCCGGCCCGGTTGCCCGTCTGCATGTCGACATTCGTATCCCCAATGTACATACATGCTTCCGTGTTCACACCGAAAACCTTTGCAATCGCCAGAGCCCCCGATGGGTCCGGCTTCTTTTCGATTCCCTCCTGCTGCCCCTGTACCCAGTCAAAGAGGCCGTCTCCAAACAGCGTCCGGATAACCTCCTTTGTCTGGGCGTGGGGCTTATTGGAAAGCACCGCCAGCTTCATGCCCATCGCCTTCAATGTTTCCAGCGTCTGCCGCATACCGTCAAAGACGGTCACCTTATAGGTACAGTCTTTGCTGAAAATTTCACTGTAAGCCGCATAAGCCGAATCCAGATGAACCAGTTTCCTGTCTCCGGCATCTGTCAGCGCCCGCTGCACAAGCATCCGGGCGCCGTCCCCCGCATAATATCGGAAATTTTCCGTCGGAAGGGGGCCATAGCCCAGAGGCTTCAACACTTTATTCGTGCTCACAGCCATCGATTCCAGCGTATCCGCCAGGGTGCCGTCCAGGTCAAAAATACATGCTTTAATCATCATTCTGCTCCTTTTACTTAATTGCCCAGCGCATTTTTGTGGAACGGGCACGGCTGTTCCGGTTACATTCCTCTGCGGACGGACGGATGACATCTTTGGAAATTTCGCGGTAAACGCCTTGTTTATAAAGCTGCTTGAAGGATTTCTTCACAAGACGGTCCTCTCCCGAATGAAAGGTCAGAATGGCTGCCTTTCCGCCGTCTTTCAATACATCCGGAAGTTTTTCCAGGAACTGGTACAGAACCTCGAATTCACTGTTCACATCGATCCGAAGGGCCTGAAATGACCGCTGACAGGACTTTTTCACCGCTTCCTTCCGTTCTTTTTCCGGAATAAACGCAAGGGTTTTCTCGATGACTTCCCGGAGCTGCCGTGTGGTATCCATCGGATTTCCCCGCCGGATTTCGGAAATGACTGCCGATGCGATTTCCTGGGCATAGGGTTCATCCGCGTTTTCCATCATCATCCCCGCCAGTTCTTCGGTATCACATGCTTTCAGGCGCTCCGCCGCCGTCATCCCTTTCTGAGGATTCAGACGCAAATCCAGTGGTCCGTCAATCTTATAAGAAAATCCCCGGTCCGGATTATCAATCTGCATGGAAGACACCCCCAGATCTGCCAGAACAAAATCAAAAGGCCCTTCTTCTGCCCCGACCTGGTCGATATTGGCAAAATTCAACAGCTTCACCGTCAGCATATCCGGTCCATAGCCCTGCTTTTCCAGACGCTCCTTTGTTTTTGCTGATTCAATCGGGTCCACATCCAGCCCAAAGATATGGCCCTCGCCCTTCAGGCGCTTTAACATTTCCAGCGTATGTCCGCCATAGCCCAGCGTGGCATCCAGCCCTTTCTGTCCCGGCTGAATGTCAAAAAAGTCTAAAATTTCTTTTACACAGATGGAAATGTGCATTCCCGCCGGGGTACTTCCCTTCCGGATGACCTTCGCTACCGTATCTCCGTATTTTTCCGGGTTTAATTCTTTATATTTTTCATGATAATTCCGCGGATGGGTGCCCTTATAACGCACGCGCCGCTGATGTTTTACTTCCTGATTTTCCATATGGTCTTATCGAATCCTTTCATCCTTTATATGATGTTCATACCCAGTATACTCTATTCAGCCCGTTCAGCCAAGAAAAAAGGGCAGAAATCCATTTTCAAATGATTTCTGCCCCTTTGCCGATCATTGATTATTTGTCTTTAATTTCAGCATGTAATTCCTGAAGTGATTTTACTTCGCTGCTGCCGTATTTTCTCACATAGCTGATACCGCTGGCAGATGCCTTTGCTGCAGCCATGGTGGTCATATATGGCACTTTTTTCTTAATTGCCGCTTTACGCAGATAACTGTCGTCCGCTTTTCTTTCCTGACCAACCGGTGTATTGATAACTAAATCAATCTTACCGTTCATAATCAGGTCGAGCATATTCGGACGGCCTTCCTGAAGTTTGTTGACAACTTCTGCCTCGATACCCGCTTCGTTGATTACACGGCAGGTATTCTTCGATGCAAGGATCTTGAATCCGTTTTCCGCAAATTCTCTGGCAACTTCAACAACTTCCGGCTTATCCTTATTACATACGGTAATCAGCACGGTGCCGCTCAGAGGAAGCTTGGACTGGGTTGCCTCCTGCGTCTTGTAGAAGGCTTCACCGGCAGATTTGGAAAGTCCGAGAACCTCACCGGTGGAACGCATTTCCGGTCCGAGTACCGGGTCAACTTCCTGGAACATATTGAACGGGAATACCGCTTCTTTAACACCATAGTAAGGAATGTGCTGCTCTTTCAGCGCCGGCACCGGTGACGGTCTTCCGGTCAGCTCTGCCGTAACAATGTCGATAGCCAGCGGTACCATACGGATATTACATACCTTGGATACCAGCGGCACTGTACGGGATGCTCTCGGATTTGCCTCAAGCACAAATACTTTGCCGTTTTCAATTGCATACTGCATGTTCATAAGGCCTCTAACGTGCATTTCTTCTGCGATTCTGCGTGTATATTCTTTAATCGTCTGAACATTTTCTTCGGAAAGATGTTTGGATGGAATGATACATGCGGAGTCACCGGAATGAACGCCGGCAAGCTCGATATGTTCCATAACCGCAGGAACAAAAGCGTGGGTACCATCACTGATGGCATCCGCTTCACATTCTGTCGCATGACCGAGGAAACGGTCGATCAGAATCGGACGGTCCGGTGTCACACCTACAGCGGCCTTCATATAACCGACCATGCTCTCTGCATCATAAACGACTTCCATACCGCGTCCGCCGAGAACGTAGGATGGACGCACCATGACCGGGTAACCGATTTTTTCAGCGATTTCCAGAGCATCTTCAACCGTCACCGCCATTCCGGATTCCGGCATCGGAATTTCCAGCTTATCCATCATCGCACGGAATAAGTCACGGTCTTCTGCCAGATCGATGACTGCCGGCGCCGTTCCGAGGATCTTAACGCCGTTGGCTTCCAGCGCATTTGCGAGATTCAGCGGTGTCTGTCCGCCAAACTGTGCGATCACGCCGACCGGTTTTTCCTTTTTATAGATGCTTAAAACGTCTTCCAGTGTTAATGGTTCGAAGTAAAGTTTATCCGAAGTATCGTAATCTGTAGAAACTGTTTCAGGATTACAGTTTACGATGATCGTTTCAAATCCGAGCTTTTTCAGTGCGAGGGATGCGTGTACGCAGCAGTAGTCAAATTCAATACCCTGACCGATACGGTTTGGTCCGCCGCCTAAAATCATAATCTTCGGTTTTTCATTGCTTACCGGATTTTTGTCCGGTGCATTATATGTGGAGTAATAATAAGCGCTGTCTTCGGTTCCACTGACATGAACGCCTTCCCAGGCTTCTTCTACGCCGATAGCAATACGGCGTTCCCGTACGGCATCTTCTTCCACATCCAGAATCTGGCTCAGATATTTATCGGAGAAACCATTTTTCTTGGCGGAAGTCAGCGCTTCATCCGAAGGAAGCTGGCCTTTGCAGGCTGCCAGAGCTTCTTCTTCTTCCACAAGCTCTTTCATCTGTTCAATGAAGTAATGTTTTACTTTGGTAATATCAAAGATTTCATCCACGGTTGCACCTTTTCTCAGCGCTTCGTACATAATGAAATGACGCTCGCTGGATGGTGTCATCAACATTCTGAGAAGTTCATCTTTGGATTTTGTATCAAAATCTTTGGCGTGACCCAGACCGTAACGTCCGGTTTCAAGGCTTCGGATCGCTTTCTGGAATGCTTCTTTATAGGTTTTACCAATGCTCATCACTTCGCCGACCGCGCGCATCTGAGTACCGAGTTTATCTTCAACACCTTTGAACTTTTCAAAAGCCCAGCGTGCAAACTTAATTACAACATAATCGCCGTCCGGAACATATTTATCGAGGGTTCCATATTTTCCGCAAGGGATATCTGCCAGTGTCAGACCGGAAGCCAGCATCGCAGAAACGAGAGCGATCGGGAAACCGGTTGCCTTGGATGCCAGAGCGGAGGAACGGGATGTTCTCGGGTTGATTTCAATAATGATATCACGGTCTGTCACCGGATCATGGGCCCACTGTACGTTGGTACCGCCGATAACCTGGATGGATTCAACGATCTTATAGGATTTCTCCTGCAGACGTTTCTGAACGCTTTCAGGAATCGTCAGCATCGGAGCCGCACAGAAGGAGTCGCCGGTATGAACGCCCAGAGGGTCGATGTTTTCAATGAAACATACCGTAATCATGTTGTTATCCGCATCGCGGACAACTTCCAGTTCCAGTTCTTCCCATCCGAGGATAGACTCTTCAACAAGCACTTCGCCGACAAGGCTGGCCTGAAGACCTCTGGCGCATACGGTCTTTAATTCTTCGACATTATAAACGAGACCGCCGCCGGCGCCGCCCATCGTGTATGCCGGACGCAGAACTACCGGATATCCCAGTTCATCTGCAATTCTCAGGGCATCATCAACAGAGTAGGCAACTTCACTTTTCGCCATCTCAATGCCGAGGCTTTCCATCGTCTTTTTAAATTCCATACGGTCTTCGCCACGTTCGATGGCATCTACCTGAACACCGATAACTTCAACGTTATATTTTTCAAGAATTCCGGCTTTTGCAAGCTCAGAACATAAATTAAGACCCGACTGTCCTCCAAGATTTGGTAACAATGCATCCGGTCTTTCTTTCGCAATAATCTGCTCAATGCGTTCAACATTCAGCGGTTCAATATAAGTAACGTCAGCAGTCTCCGGATCCGTCATAATCGTTGCCGGATTGGAGTTTACCAACACAATTTCATAACCTAATTTTCTAAGAGCTTTACATGCCTGTGTTCCTGAATAGTCAAATTCACACGCCTGTCCGATAATAATCGGGCCAGAACCGATAATCAGCACTTTGTGGATATCTTTTCTCTGAGACATCGTTATTCCTCCTAATTTTGTAGAATTTTGTAAATTTATTACCAGATATTATACATGAAAAAATAAACTCCCGCAATAGGAAGTTTATCTTTCTTGAAAATTTTTTATTCAGCCCAGTGAACGATACCTTTTCGCTCTTTATCTCCAGGAAACCCATCCGCCGGATAACCCAGGGCCGCAATGCCGAAAACCACATGGTCTGCCGGAATCTCCATCCGGTTAAAAAGACTCCGAAGCTCCGGCACATCGCAAATATTCCGAAGCTGGTTAATCCATACAGAACCCACGCCCAGGGAACGGGCTGCCAGAAAAATGTTTTCGAGGGCGCAGGCATTATCTTCCGGTCCGTAAGGACTTGACTTCTCGTTGGACGGGATAATGAGCGCCGTCGGACGGTACATGTCATACCCCGGACGGTCCAGTTCCTTTTCAACGATGTGGCAGATTTCCCGGATCACAGCCCCATTCGTCACCACTGTAAACTTCCATGTCTGAAGACCCATGCCGCTCGGCGCATGACGTCCGCACTCCGCAAGGGTTTCAAGGATATCCTTTGAAACCGGTGTCTCAGAAAAACTGCGGATGCTCCGCCGTGTTAAAATCGCTTCAATCGTTTCATTTTTAAGAATCATACTGATTTCCTCCCGCTAATAATACAGATTATTTTTATTATACCTTTTTTGCCGAATAGAAACAATCTTTTTTAATTCATCCGGTTTTTTCATTTTTATTCCCTTTTTTGAAAATTTTTGATACAATAGACCTGTTATTTTTAAATCATCCGGCGACTTATCTCAGCCATATTCGGAGGTTTCCCATGCATGTAGGAAGAAAATCACCCAAAAAAGAAAAATCCGCAATGACCGTTTCATTGTACGGCAACTTAGTTTTTGTCATTTTAGAGCTGGTCATGGCTATTTATACAAGTTCCCAGGCCGTCCTTCTGGATGCTGTTTATGACGGCATTGAATTTTTCATGCTCCTGCCGTCCATTTTTCTCATTCCGCTGCTGTACAAGCCTTCCAATGAAGACCGGCCTTTTGGCTATATGCAGGTTGAAACCCTTTTTGTCGTTGTCAAAGGAATCACCATGACCGCTGTTACGATCGGTCTGATCGCCAATAATATCAACCTTCTGCTTCATGGCGGCCATATGATTTCTTTTAACACCGTCGCCTGTTTTGAATTTTCCGCCTGCGTTCTCGGCGTGATCGTTTCCGTGTATCTGAGGCGAAAAAACAGAAGTCTGAATTCACCGATCGTCACCGTTGAAATGGAAGGCTGGCAGATGGACAGCCTGATTTCTCTCGGTATGACAGCCGCCTTTTTATTTCCGGTCATTCTTCCTTTTGAATGGTTCAAACCGGTTATTCCATACCTGGACCAGATCATCACGATCACACTTTCGTTGATTATGATTCCGGTTCCGGTCAAAACCGTAATTTCCGGCGTCCGTGATCTGATGCTCATTCCTCCGGAAGAAGAAACCATTCAGGAAATTAAGGACACCGTCGATCCGATTCTCCAGCCCTACAACTATTCGGATATCGCCTACGATATCGTGCGTACCGGAAGAAAACTGTGGATCAGCGTCTATCTCACCTTCGAAAAAGATGAGATTTCCCTGACCCGTTTTAAAATCGCCCAGATGCAGTGCATTGATGCACTGACACAAATCTATTCAGACTTCTATTTTGAACTGCTTCCGGATATTGAATTTGATGCCAGCGAGCTGGAAAATATACCCTGAATTTTAAAAAGGGTCTGACAGAAATTTTTTCTCTGACAGGCCCCGTTTTTTATACCCCGGTTATTCTCCGGTCACAAAAACCATTTCACAATAACAAAGCTCATCCCTCCGGCAACCGCAAATCCAATGGCCGCCGAACAAATCACCATAAAAACTTTCTGATAAAACCGCTTTCCTTCTTCACGGGCTTTTTCGATTTCATCCAGCCGTTTTCCTTCATTAAAAGCGACGATTTCTCTATAGGTCTGGACATCGTAGGTTTTCTTCTGCTTTTCAACACGGTGTGAAAAATAAAACGTCACTGCAAACAGGCAGAACCAGATAATAATTCCCACCATATCCATCAGTAAAAACAGGGGCGCTGCGGACACAACCGTTGCAATAAGCAGCACCGTATAAATTCCTCCGTCACGGTTAAATCTTTTAATATCCTCCGCTTTAATCTTTTCTTTCATTTCTTCCAAATCTCCTTTGACTAAAATGTCAAGAGAAACACCAAAGAGCTGACTCAGAAGCACCAGACTGTTGATATCCGGATAATTTTTAGCATTCTCCCAGTTTGAAATTGTCTGCCGTGTTACAAAAACCTTTTCGGCCAGATCTTCCTGAGACAGCGCCAGCGCATGTCTGTATTTTTTTATCTGTCTGCCAATCTCCATTTTGATCTTCCTCCTGCTTACAATCCCATTCTAGTCTGCGGCGCATTATTTTTCTATCAAACCTGTTTGATATGGCCCTGTTTTCCTATGTCAAAAGCCTTTTACATGGCTTTTCCATCACATAATTCGTCAAAAAGATGCCCTGACGGCTGACCTGCTGCGCTTTAATCACACGATATCCGCGGTGTTCAAAGAAAGGCCTTGCTGTGATCGACACATGGGCTGTGATATTCCTTTCACGGACAACCCGCTCCAGTACATTGCAAAGCGCCGTCGCCACTCCGCGCTTCTGATAATCCTTATGGACAAACAACCGGTCCAGGTAACCCTCCGCATCAATATCGCCGAAACCAATGATCTTTTCATCCGCCTCAGCCACCAGCGTATAATGGGCTAAAAAGGATACATTCCATGCCTCCCGGTCTATCCGGCCCGGCGCCCAGACGTCGAGCTGCTCTTTTGTATAATCCCCGACATTCACCGAATGTACCGTATCATAAAACAACGCCGCCATGGCGTCGCCGTCGGACGGTTCGTACTTTCTTAAAAGCATTTTATTTCCTCCCGTTATTTTCCCGGCGCCGGATAATTTCCTCCAGTTCTTCAAGCTGTGCCATTTCCCGGTCCGCCTTCTCCATAAGACGCTGCTCCCGCTCTCTCCGCCGTCTTCGGAGCTCTCTCTTTCGTTTGTATGCCCGCTGTTTCCGGATGTGCAGGAAAACAAGACATGACACAACGATCAGCCCGGCGGCTGCCACCGCTAAAAGAAGGGCCTTCCAGACCGGAAACGGAATTTTTTCAAAGGTAACCTTCACCTTATGGTCCGTCTGAACGTCGGACAGTGAAAATCCGGTCATATCTTCCGTCAGCTCCTGTGCTGCGCCGTCCACCGTAATCGACTTCAGCCGGTAACCTTCGTCCGGTGCAAATTCAAAGGAACATCCATCCCCCTTTGAAACCGTGATCGTCTCCGCACTCACCCGGCCAAATTCACTCTCAATAAAAACATGACAGTTATAAGCCACCTTTGTTTTATAAAACCGGACACTATTTTCGTCATTCATGTTAATAATCATCAGGAATTCATCCGGACTCCATCGGCAGAGTGATTCCGGTTCATCCCGCCCCGTATATATAAACCCCAGATTCACCGGCAGCGATGAGATCAGCCGCCGTTCCTCAATGGAATATACGCACAGAAAATCCCCGATGCCCTGATCCATGGTCAGCGGGAAAGTCAGAATAAACCCATCGGCTGCCGCGCAATCCTGAAAATTATAGCCAACCATCGTCTCTTTGTATTGTCCCAAATCCTCGACCAGTTCAAAATCGGAATTCAATATTTTAAATGAATAGCCGTCCTGGGCATCCGTCTGAATCACATACTGGTCAGAAGCTTCCATATAATCAATGCTGAGAATATTATAATCCTCCGCCACTTTCACCGTTCGTTTATACCCGAGGGTTTCCGGGTCCATCACATAGAGACATCCCCGGTTTTCCGGCAGGGTATTCGTATAAAGGGCCACATAAATTTCGTGGGTCTTCGGGTTATAGGTCATCCCGTTTCCGTGCTCCCATTCCCGCTCTTCAACCCGTTTTGCCAGTGTATAAGGTGTCACCGGATTTCCGGCTTCATCGGTGTCTTTCCGGTAATAAGCGGAAACGATATCTCTGACTTCAGCATTATCTGCCATATTTTCGATTGTAATAATATAGTTCTCTGTCACACAGACCGACTGCACAACGCCGCCATGAAGATCATCCTGAAAAACCTGTTCCCATACCAGATTTTCAAAAACTTCCGGTCCGGCGATTTCAGCAGATCCCGTCATAGGTATACAGAGCATCAGAATCACTAAAATTATTCCGATATACCGCCGCTGTTTCATATCTTACCAAACACCTCAGATTTTATATCTGTTTTTCCCGCTTCTGTCTGTCTATTTATGATAAGGTTCACCCTGTATAATCCGATAGCTCCGATAAACCTGCTCCAGCAGAATCACCCGCATGAGCTGGTGGGGAAACGTCATTTTTGAAAAACTCAAAAGCATATCCGCCGCTTCAAGCACCCGGTCGGAAAGTCCGAGAGAACCACCGATGATAAACTGAATATGACTTTCCCCCATGACCCCCAATTGCCGGATTTTGTCCGCCAATTGTTCGGAAGAAAGCATTTTCCCATCAATTGCCAGTGCGATAACCGTCGCATCCCTTCGAATATTTTTAAGAATCCGCTCGCCTTCTTTATCTTTAATCAATTCCACTTCGTGATCACTGGCATTATCCGGCGTTTTTTCATCCGCCACTTCCAGAATCTCCAGCTTACAGTATCGGCTCAGCCGTTTACTGTATTCATCCAACGCCATCCGGTAAAATTTCTCTTTAATTTTCCCAACGCATATAATGGAAATCTTCATTCTGCTCCCGTCCCCTATCTTTTGTCAAATTGCTTAAAGATCCAGATAAGGAGGGCCGCCACAAGAATTGACGGCAAAAGCCAGATAATCAGCCGGGTCACAAAAGCAATCACCACAAATAATGCCGCCAGCGCCAGTCCGAGGCAGCCGTACACTTTCAGTTTTGACTGCCATCCACCCTCCGCGCCGTCATTTTCACCGGCATAGGCTGTCCGGATTTCTTCGCTGTAACCACTGTTTTCCTGCTCCGCCCCATCCAGAATATTCCGGGCAATGATCCGGGCATCACCAAGCTCTGCCAGAACCTCCGCTTCTGTACGGCCTTCGGCAATCTGTCCGTCAATATAGGCGCTGTAGTAGCGCACCTGATCCATCACCTGCTGTCCGTTCATCTCGGCTGCCAGGGTTTCCTGCAGTGATGTTAAAAATTCCTGCTTTGTCATAGTTCCTCCTTTAAATGGCACCCCTGTTTCCGACCAGGGCAATGCCGCATCCTTCTCTTTGTAAATAAGCCTCAAAAAAATCCCGGACATCTTCACGGCTCACCCGGCTGATATTTTCCAGATCTTCCTCCAGTGAAACCACCCGGTCCCGGATGAGTAAAGATTTTCCGAGACCGCTCATCCGGTTATAGCTGCTCTCATAACCGAGGATCAGTTCCGCCTTGATCTGCTGAAGCGCAATCCTCAGTTCATCTCCGGAAACCCCGTCACAAATCATCCGTTTATTTTCATTAAAAATCGCTTCCAGGACCTGTTCCGTCTGAGACGGCTGCATCGCCGCATAAATCTGGAACAGTCCGGCCTGCTCATAAGAACTTCCATAGGAATAGATCGAATAGGTCAGACCGAGCTCATCCCGGATTTTCATAAACAGCCGGGAATTCATATTGCCGCCCAGAATATTATTGGCTACCGTCATTACATACCGTTCTTCGCTTAAAACCGTACAGCAGTTAAAGGCCAGGCAGAGATGATTCTGCTCAATATCTTTTTCCCGGGTCCACAGTACCGGCGTATACACCGGCGCCTTTCCCGGATCGGACCTTTCGCCCTCTGGAATGGCTTCAAAATAACTGCAGAGCCATTCATACATCTGTTCCGTGTCAAAGTGCCCGGCTACAGAGATAACCATATTTTCAGCACAATAGTATTTCCGGAAAAATTCCAGAACCCGCTCCCGGCTGAATCCGGCCACCTGCGCCTTTTCGCCGGAAATCAAATATCCCAGAGGATGCCCCTTCCACACTTCCTTCTGAAGATGCTCGTGAACCAGATCCTCCGGCGAATCCTCATACATATCAATTTCTTCGAGGATAACGCCCAGTTCTTTTTTTAATTCCTTCGCATCAAACAGTGAGTTGCACAGCATATCTCCTAAAATATCCAGCGCCTGCTTCCCGTATATATCCAGGGTTTTGGCATAATAACAGGTACAGTCCTTGCAGGTGAAGGCATCCATATTCCCGCCAATCGCCGTCATTTCATTGGCGATATCCGCTGCCGTCCGCCGGGAAGTCCCCTTAAACATCATATGCTCAATCACATGGGCCATCCCGTTATTTAATTTATTTTCATACATGGAACCGACTTTTACCCAAATGCCTATCGAAATCGACCGATAGGCCGGCATCTCTTCCATAACGACACGAAGGCCGTTTTTCATAATCCGCTGATGTGTCATTTAAATACCTCTGATACTTCTATTCCCGCTCCATCCCAATAAATGAAGCTATTGAAAGTATACTATAGTTTTCTTTAAAATAACAGAAAAAATTTTTCAACTCGTAATTGTATACCTGACACCAGTTATGGTATACTGTATGGGATGTAAAAAAATGTTATACATTGTCATATTTTATTTAGGGGGATAAATTTATGAAAACAGGATTTGACCCAGATAAATATATTATTGAACAATCAAAATATATTTTGGAACGCGTCAACGATTACGACAAACTCTATCTGGAATTTGGCGGAAAACTTATTTCCGACCTTCACGCCAAGCGTGTCCTTCCAGGGTTTGACGAAAATGCAAAAATCAAATTACTTCAGCAGTTAAAAGACCAGTCTGAAATTATTATCTGCGTGTATGCCGGAGATATTGAACGGAATAAGATCCGCGGCGATTTTGGTATCACCTATGATCTGGATGTGCTCCGTCTTATCGACGACCTCCGGGAATATGGTCTGGAAGTCAACAGTGTGGTAATCACCCGCTACAGCGGACAGCCTGCAACCACTGTCTTTATCAATAAACTGGAACGCCGGAACATTAAAGTCTATACCCACGAAGCGATTCCCGGCTATCCGACCGATGTGGATAAAATCGTCGGCCCGGAAGGCTATGGACGTAATCCTTATATCACGACGAGCAAGCCGATCGTTGTCGTTACAGCGCCGGGACCGGGCAGCGGAAAACTGGCTACCTGTCTGAATCAGCTTTATCACGAACACCGCCTTGGCAAATCCGCCGGGTATTCCAAGTTTGAAACCTTCCCTGTATGGAACGTTCCGCTGAAACACCCGCTGAATGTGGCTTACGAAGCGGCAACGGTCGATTTAAAGGATGTCAATATGATTGATTCCTTCCATCTGGAAGCCTATGGCGAAATGGCCGTCAACTATAACCGTGACCTGGAAATGTTTCCTGTCATTCGCCGGATTATCGAACGTATTACCAATGAACCTTCCGTCTATAAATCACCAACAGATATGGGCGTCAACCGTATCGGTTTCGGTATCATCGATGATGATGTTGTCCAGGAGGCTTCGCTTCAGGAAATCATCCGCCGGTATTTCAAAACTGCCTGTGAATATAAAAAAGGCCTGTTAAATAAAGATGCCATGCAACGGATGAACCTGATTATGGAAAATATGGGATTAAAACAGGAGGACCGCAGCGTTGTTCTCCCTGCCAGAGAACTGGCTGAAAAATATAAAGGGATTCTGATCAATAACGATATCTGTTCTGTGACAGCGATTCAGTTGGAAGACGGTCAGATAATCACCGGTAAAAAATCGGAACTGATGGGTGCCTGCAGTGCCATGATTTTAAATGCGATCAAGTACCTGGCCGGTATTGCCGATGAGATTCCTTTAATCTCCCACAATATTCTGGAGCCAATGATTAAACTGAAAAAAAATCATCTTCACAATAAATATACCGCTTTAAACAGTGAAGAAATTTTAATCGCTCTGAGCATCAGCGCCGTCACCAATCCGGTCGCTCAGGTCGCTATGGAATGTCTGAGCCAGCTTCGCGGACTTCAGGCCCATTCCACCATTATGCTGACCCACAATGATGAGCAGACCCTTCGAAAACTCGGTATTGACGTCACCTGCGACCCGCTCTACCCGTCCGACGATCTCTCTTATAACTAAAATTTTAAAAATTCAGTACCATAAAAAATATGAGTACCATTTTCCCCCAATTGAAAATGGTACTCATATTTTTTTTATGAAAGTTCATACTACTATTATCTTTTAATCATATTCAGGAGGTAATCATTATGAAAAAATGTTTGTTGTTTATGACAATCGCCGCCCTCTCTCTGTTCGTCCTCGTCGGCTGCGGCAATGCCGATACCGCAGGAACCCAGGCCCGAACCGATTTAACGGCGGATCATGTGCGTGGATTATATTCCGGCATGGTACGTAACGATGTCGAAGATCTGCTCGGCACCAGCGATAAAAGTCTGGCCGAACATGAATCTATCGAAGTTTACAGCCTTTCCGATGGTACAACTGCCCTTCTCCGCTACCGGGACGACCAGCTCCTCGGCGCCTATCTCCGGGATAAAGATAATGTAGAAACCTCTATTTTCAATCAGAACAACGCGGGGATGACCGGTATTAACGGCACCGACAGCACCATCGGAGGCGGCGCAGATACCAACGGCAGCACCAATGCCGTTACAGGTACAGATAATACCAACGGCGCCGGTATGGGTACGGATAATACCAACGGCGCCGGTACGGGTACGGATAACGGCATCGGCGGTGATACAGACACCGGCGACACCCGAATGACCACCGATCTGGATAATGCCGCAGATTCTGCCACGGAAGCATCCTCTGAAAGCCGTTAACTGCCACAAAAAAGGTTCTAAACTTTACTTGGGGGTAAAGTAAAAAAATAAATAGGCATAGAGATTCAATTCCTATATAATTAAGTTACCACACCA
>ERZ1673697.2108-NODE-2108-length-19117-cov-83.279981_pt1 | contig 19117 bp, 17 predicted proteins | sample MGYA00580227_ERZ1673697 | MGnify/ENA primary metagenome ERZ1673697 (study PRJEB41218, sample SAMN15661759) | gut metagenome | host: Homo sapiens | place: Canada: London | collected 2015-08-20/2019-03-30 | study: EMG produced TPA metagenomics assembly of...
ACCGGGTCGGGAATCGGGAACGGCAGCTTTGCGATAATCAGCAGTGACACCATATTGCCGGGAAAGTCGATACCCTCCCAGCAGGAACCAGCCGCGAACAGAATGCCGTTTCCGGATTCTTTGAACTGCTGAATCACCCTGCCACCGTTTCGCCATGCCTGAAAGGTAGGGTACGGCCAACGCCCGTCTGTCATGGCTTTTACCTCTGCCATCTGGCGATAGGACGTGAACAACACCAGCGCATGGCCGCAGCAGGCATGGACAAGCCGAACAATTTCATCTGCAAGCTGCCGGTTATCCGTGAGTTCCTTGCGGCGCTGTGGGAGGTATAACAGACATTTTTTCTTGTAATTAAACGGAGAGTCCGCGCTGAAATGGCGCAGCGGTTTGTACGCTGCAAGGCCTAAAAGCTGCTCAGTGTGGTCAAAGTTTCCCGCTGCGGCCAGCGTGCCGGAGGTTAAAATAGCCGGTTCGCCGGTGTTCCAAAGCGCACTGCGCAAAAGCTGTGGCACACGATTGCTGGCCGCACAACATGTCAGCTGACCTTGCATATCGGTTTCGATGTAGAGAATGCGTGTGGGAACCTCCAAGAGAAAAAGACGCAGTGTGCTTTCCGCCTCTCCCAGCCGGTTCCGCAAGTACCGAGGCATATCTGCCCGGCAGCCTGCAAATTGTAGCTGTGCAATACAATCGGCCAATGCCTTGCTGCGAAACGGAGTAAGCCCAAAAGGACTGCAGACGGTTTTTTCTTTCCAAGTCCGGCTATGCTGACAGGCTAAAACCAGTGTCCGGAACGCCGTGCGCAAGTTCTGGGCAATGTGAGAATAGTGCGCTTGCCGCAGAAGTATGCAAAGCTCTTGCATTTCGCGTTCTGACAAGGATTCCGTGTACATCTGGCGGGCCGCGTCCGGCAGCTTGTGCGCCTCGTCCACGACCAGCGCCTGATAACTGCGCAATAATAACGGTCTGTCCTGCTGGCGGTGTGCTGCATCTGCCAGCAAATAATTGTGGTTGCAAATCTGAATATCGGGTTTCATAGAATCCCGCAGATATTGTTGGTAGCGGCAATCCTCCTGTAAAACACAGTTTCGCGGGCAGGACTGCGGCACACAGATACGGCTGCGATCAAAGCGGGAAAGCTCCGGGAGGTGGTCCATATCCAGAAGTTGCTCAGCCATGTGCAGGCTGTTCCTCTGACGGTTTCTGGTGGTGGGAATTTGTGATTCGCGTTCTATAAGCCGAGCATCGCAGACAAAGCGTTCTTTTCCCTTGCGGATAACCGCTGTAAGCGGTGCTTGGATAATTCCTTCTTCCAGCAAAATTGCAGATAAATTTGGCAAATAGTCGTTGATAATAGCGTCCTGCAGGGTCACGCTGGAAGTGGAGATAACGATGGGCAGTTTCATCCGTTCGGGACGGTTCATCTGCCACAGGACACAAGCCACAAGATACGCCAGCGTCTTGCCGATGCCGACACCGGCCTCACACAAAGAAATTTCCTTATTGTAAAGGGTATCCAGAATTTCATGGCAAAGCGCGATTTGCTCCTCGCGCACCGCCATGCCGTGCCGGGGCAGAATCTCCCGGAAAATCTGTTCGGCCATGCGGTGGGATTGCGCATAACCAGTAGGATAAGTTTGCATTGGTTTACACCCCTGTTTTCCATCCCGCTTAAAGCAAAATAATGGGCAGCAGGCGCTTGGGTTCCTGCTGCCCACGATTTGCCCTAAACGGCAAAAGTAGATAGTTAAGTAAGTGTGCCACATTTGCCGCCCGCACCCCTGACACCGGGAACACAACAGGCAGACCGTTGGCGGCGGCCGTTCACTGACTCTGCCGGAATCTTACTGCTTACAATTCCGGCTCGGTCACCCCCTCTGACGCGGGAGGCAGCTGGCGTATCATTGTGGCCTTTCCCTTGGCAGCTTATGGTTATGCCAAAACCACCCAATGGGCCTGCGGGGAAAGGAACGTACCTGTTATGCTGGGTATTCAGTTGTCAAGGTGCTGGGTAATCATAATTGACTACCAAGCAAAATCGGTCAAAATTGTCTCAAGGATTTTCTTGATTTCATCAGGGACATACAGCAACGCTCTATGTAATGCGAGTGCCTGAACAGGAGTCATGTACATTTTCTTGAACAAGTGGTATCCGTCTGGTAGGGAAAGGCCTCCATTTCGGCCCCGGACTATTTTTATTGGATAGTCCTCGTTTAATGTTGCTATGTCCCTGCTGATAGTATCTGTTGAAACATGGAATTCTATTGAAAGATGCTCCATCGTATCTTTCCGGCGCTTATCTAACAAGCGAATTATTTTCTTTTGTCGCTCGTTAGATGTCATCTTTGAAATTCCTTCCGAATTTGCTTTGCACTTATAATATCGCAAATACCCCGCAACTTTTGCGGAGTTAAACTTTAAATCCGTTCGAATTTTATCTAGATCACTATAATTTATAAATATATGAATTTCTGCTTGTTGGTTCATGTGTTTGCCCGTCAGCATTTTCTGCTGGCATTCTGATGCCACCTCACGATGGATGCCCTTGCCTTCGGCTAGCGCTTCCTACTGCTAAGCGCGTAGCATCCTTTCGCCAGTTGTTGCCCAACCGAACACACAAAAAAGCCCGCCGCATTTTGAGATGCGACGGGCTTAGAGCTGCAGCGTGAGATTTATTTTTTCTCCTGAGAATTTGTCAGAGGCTTTTCGGGCCGGTGGGGCTGATAGGACCAAAATAAACTGCAAGGCTCGCTTGCTTCTTTACGAACTGATGCTTGGGCAACTGCACGTAAATTCTTGTGAACAAAGCTTTCGGTTGTTTTCATGGTAAAGGCCTTCTTTCCAGTTTTGATTTGGCGGTTTTCATTCGGTTTTATTTGATTCCAACCCCAATTTTAGCCAAAACCAGCAGAAATGCATCCGCAGCTGCAGCTACAATCCAAACAATGCTGTACAAAGGTTTCAGCAATAAAAGAGCCGGAATAATCAAGCAATATAATACAAGTCTTTTGCGTACCGCTATTTTCATGTCCAGCAACTCCTCGTTGCTACAATGAATCGCCGAATTATTGCAAGGAGCAAGTGTTAAAATTAGCGTAACAGAGACAATAAGCAGCATAATTGTAGCTGCTATCGTAGAAGATTGCAGTCGGTCAATCAGATATAAGCAGGCATATTCACAAAATAAAGAGGTGAGGAAGCAGGAAAATACTGTTGGCATATGAAGCCCATTTGTCTTTTCCCGTAAAAATGCTAACCCAAAATTCAAAAGAATCACTTGCGGTAACGGTGCAACAAGTGCTCCAAAGCAAACGAGAATAAAGAAACCGCCAAAGTTCATGAATTTTCGTTGTAGCGAGTATGCCATCCAATCGCGTTGACTTTCTTCAATGAGTTCGCTTTGTATACACTTCTCCACAATTCTTTCGACGATTGCTTCCATATGCAGAACCTCTGTAAATCAGAACTATCTTTATTAAAACAGAGTTTTCAGCTTTTTCATCATTTTTGTAGTGAAACAGTAGTTTTTTGTCATGAAATCAGAGTATTCGGCAGCTCTGTTGCAAATTCAAACCAGCCGTTTTCATAATCCATGGCGTAAAGCGTGTGGTACTTTTCCAATGTGGTATGAACATTTTGCAAACCATACCCATGAAAAGATGGATTTTCCTTGGTTGATGCCGGCAGCTGATTTGCAATCATATTTACCGGCAAAGATTTATTACGGATAGCATAAAACAGTTCATCTTCTTCAAGAAGTGCCTGCACATAAATTTGCCGGTCCGTTTCCGGCAGTTTTTCGCACGCTTCAATCGCGTTATCCAGTGTGTTGCTGATTACAACCGTCAAATCCACCATGTCAATCTTTATGGGAGATAAATCGTTCACACTGAACTGTATATCAATTTTACGATTTTTTGCAACAAGTGCCTTTTGATTCAGAAGTGCATCCAGTGCTGCATGGTGGGTATTGACGAGCAGGATGCGTTCGTTTTGTTTCGATTGCAGGCTATGGATATAGGTTTGTATTTTATTGATATCTATATTTTGTTGCATCAGCATTCCGTCTAACGTACTCAGATGAGCGCGAAAATCATGTGTCAGTTTACGTTGCTGAGCATATGCGGCACTCAATGCTTCGATGCTCTCTTGCTGTGCTTTTGATTTGGCTTGTAGGCTGATTGCTTCTTCACGGAAGTTGGCGTTTTGTTCCATCCAGCTGATTAAAAGTAACGCTGCTATCTGCATTACAGTAATAAATGTGGCACAGACACATAGCGGCTGAATTGATATTTGACCCTGCTGAAAGCAACTTCCAAAAAAGAAAATAAGCAAAACACTCGCAAGGGAAAGCACTGCAGGAATGGTGTACCATCTGAAATTGGTTGCTTGACTTAATTTCCCATTTCGCGCCTTTGCCTGTAAAAAGCATACTGCTATTATTACACCGTGTACAAGCATACTTTGGCATAATGCATTCCCAAGAAAAACACCATTCAGCGTTTCAGATAACAAAAGAGCAAGAGTATGCCATAAATTATCTATACAACACATCGTTGCATAAATAATAATTGAAATATATAACCCAAAAAATCTATTACTGATGTACAAAATTCTATGCACAAAATAATATAGGACAAGCGCAATTAAGATTTTCGAATAAGCAGGCAATACATTTGAGGCAATGTTCAGAAACGTTGCCTCCAAAAAAGCAAGGCTCGTCACAATAATCCAATGACGAAAACGTTCCATTTTTCTTGCGGAAAATGCATCAAATAGCAAAATTGCCGAAAAGCACTCCATCCAAGTCCACAAGTAGGTCAAGAAATAATCGCTCAACGTGCATTCCCCCAGTTTTTGTTTTTCCAACTCAGATACTGGACTTTCATTTGTGAGTACCGCTTCTGACTTACCGATAGCTCTTTTCCATCGAGGAGAATAACCCTGTCATAATTGAATTTTTTGATGTATGCCATATTGACCAGATAGCTTTTCTGAATTCGGAGGAATCCGTCTCCTTCCAATTCCGCCGCTAAGTCTTCCATTTTTCCATAAAAGCGGTCTGGTACCTGCATAGGCTTTACTGTGTACAAATATATAACTCTTTGATTACTTTCCAAGTAGAGAATATCTTTGTAGGGAATGTTAAATGACTCTGCGCTAGCTGAAAAGCGCAGAACTTTATCATCACGCGGCAATTCTGCCAATGCATCCCGGAAATAGTTGGCCAGCTTTTGCTCCAGTTCCTGCTTGAGAAGGTATCGGAACGCCCGGACTTCATACCCTTCCATCGAAAATTCCGGGTAATTTGTCACAAAAACAATTACCGTATCCAGATGTAATTCCCGCACACGGCGTGCAATGTCCATGCCGCTGCGTTCATCCATGTCGATGTCCAAGAACATGATGTGATACTGTGATAATTGCCGGTCCGTTATCTCGGCGGGATTCGAGCTTTTTGTTATGCAAATGGACGCTCCGGGCGGTACCGGCTGGCCAGCAACCGCGTCTGATATTCTCTGCAAAAAATCCTTGTCGTCATCGCAAAGTAAAATATTAATCTTCATGCGTGTATCCTTATCGTTGTTTCGCCGTAGCAGACGTCCTTCTTTGCCATTCAACATACGTTTAATTCTCCCGAAAGTCAAGTATTTTCTCGAAATAACACTTATAGTGTAATATTATATTGTTTTTACACCGTTTGGCAAGCCAAATCATTTAAAATTGAATTACCCTAAGAAGAAAATTCATTGATAAAGCAAGCTGGACAAAGACATGAAAGATACCGAACGTCACAACTATATTGGAGATCACATTCGTAAGCTGCGAGAAGAAAAAGGCTGGACACAACAAGTATTAGGCAAAAAGTTGGGCAAGAAGACTTCCACTATCAGTGCCCATGAAACGAATGCCAAGCTTCCGTCTGTCGACTGCCTTATTGAAATGGCCGAATTGTTCGATGTATCGCTTGACACACTGGTTTATGGGGATCGTTCAAATTTGATTTCTGTTCGTGCCTTGCGGCCAGAGCAAAAAGAACTGATTTCGGAGCTTACGCAAGTTTTTTCGGCAAGGCACACAACTGCTGAACAGAGGCTTGAATTGTTCAGCAAGATTGTTAGTCACTTATCGCAATAATTTAGAATTCTCATTTTGTGGGCCTATAGATTTTTCAACTGCCCAGGTTTAGCAACCGGGGCAGTTTTTTCTCGTATTTTATGACAAGCGACTCGGATTTTGTGTCAATTTTGTGGAAATGAAGATTTTCTTGTGGTATCTTGAAGTCAAGATAAATAGGCGCTCCCGTTACCTAGATTGAAAAGTTCTATATGTAGAAAAGTTCTATATGTATGTAAGCATCGGTGCACAGGCGCTTGTAATTGTCCGAATACATGGAACTCTTGAAATACTGCCGAAACGTGGCGAATGTGAAAACTTTTTGGTATAATGAAGTTGTTCCAAAGAACCGCCATCCACATCTAAGGCTCAAGCATCGGCGCGCAGATGCTGAACATATCCGCCCCACAACCAACCCGACACAAGTTTCTTTCAGAATGGAGGAATACATCATGAAGAAACTCAGCAAGCGTTTTCTCACCCTTGCAATCGCCTGTGTTATGGCTATGGCTATGGCTGTTCCGGCGTTTGCGGATTGGACAATCGAAGTTGATGATAACAGCAACCGTTATATCAACGTGTATGGCACATATGGCAGCTCTTTGAATATGCGGTATTTAACTCTCTACAAAACCAGTGCTCCGAATAGCGAACAACGCTTCCATCTATACCGTTCGAGCGGCTTCGGGGACAATTTTGTTCTGTGTGCTTCTACAAACTCTCAGTACGCAATGAATCGTAATTCCAACAATGGTCGTGCATGGCTGTGGAGTTTATCAAACAATGGCTATGGTGACTCTCGTTTAAAAACTCCACAGTCGGATTCTTCGACCCTTTTGGTTTCCTACCGCTATGGAACAATTGGCGTATCCGGCTCTAATGTTATTTTTGGGGCCTCTGGCGCAAGTTGGTTTGCATCCGGAACGCCAGTGTTTCCTTTGAGCACGACGAATGTGGATATAAATCCATATCTTTAAGCAGTTCGAATATCGCAGACGATTGTTATATTGTATAAAGCGGATCCTTGCTTTATGAAAGCACTTCATCTCATCAGATTCTAAAAAAGTCGTTTCTACTAAAGCAGGGGTCCGTCTTTTCTGTAAAATATAATGCATTTGTAGCAGATCGAGAGAACAGAATGAAACATTTTAATCTGTTGGCAATTGGAACCTTGTCTTTGCTTTTAGTCGGATGCTCCTGCAATGTCGGCGAAGCAACGCCAACGCCATCATCGCAAATGGCATCTGATGATATAGTCACCCCCTCAACAACCGAACATACATTATCACTTTGCGTTCCGAGCTCCGAGAAAGGGATGTATACTGTAGATTCGATTGCTAATGGGTATGGCAACATTTTTTATATTGATTTTGAGACAATGCAGCAGATACCTTTATGCGATACACCAAATTGTACACACTCAAATGATAGCTGCACTGCCTGGCTGCAAATTGATGAAAGCGGTTTTCTCCCCGGAATTTTACAACTTGGGAATTCAATTCTTCTTGTGCAAAACGGCGAGTCATCAAACCACCCTGCTTGCATTTGGATTGCTGATGCGAACGGAGAAAACAAGAAATTGTTATTCAGTGCCCAAAGCGGACAGAGCATCGGCCCTGCTTTTTATACAGATGAAACAAATTCGTCATTGTATTTTGTTTTGTCAGAGGTATCCGAATCGTCGGGCGGGATAACGGAAAAAAAGACCTTAAGCAAATTAGATGTAAAAACAGCGAAAATAGTTCCGTTAATGGATATAACAGATTGCGGCCTCTATTCGGCTTGCGGAGACTGTTTTATAGTTTATCAGGCAAACGAAAGAGAACAGCACTTCTATTACCTTTATCCGGGATATGACACGGCCGCGATTCTTGCGAGTACACCTTTCTATAGCAATGAGACTTCAAAAACAGGAGCTTTTGTTTCCGTCGACACACTTTTCGAGTATGACTATCAAACAGCTTCTCTAAAAATGCGGAATTTACTTACCGGCGAGGAAAAATGTTTTGACTGTTCCCCTTATGCAGAGCAGCCGGATGATGAGCATCGTCCTGATTGCAGAGGACCATATGGGAAATACCTGCTTTACGAAACATCTTATGTGAGCAAAGAGGGGTATTTTCTGCCACACTATCGAGTATTAAATCTCGAAAACGGTGAGTTTTCCGAAGAGATGAATTTGAAAGATTCTCAAGGGAATTTCCTTACATCGTTAACCGTAGTAAAAGATCAATTTTGTGTTGTCTACGATTACACATCCGTCAATATCGCCGTTGCCGATGACAACACGATGGAAAATGTTTTGATTCCAAAATACGCATTGCTCTCACAAGATGACTATTTTCACTCGCGTGATAATTTTCATCCGATTTCTAACGATAGCTTTTGATTCATAATGGCCTGATTCCTTTTTTATGCATTTATCTTTTCGCTACACGGAGAGACTCTGCCATGCAACTGGAACTGAACGATCTGCGCAAAACCTATCTGCTGCCCGCCCCGCTGCTGCACCGCCGCGGGCAGGGCAAACCGAAAACCAAACAGGCTCTGGCCGGGGTGTCCATCACCCTCGGCCCGGGCCTGTATGGCCTTTTGGGGCCGAACGGCGCGGGAAAATCGACGCTGATCGGCATCATCACCGGCGGATTGGCCGCCGATTCGGGCGAGGTGCTATGGTGCGGCCGCCCCGCGCACGGCATTGCGTTCCGCCGCATTCTTGGCTATATGCCGCAGCAGCAGGGACTGTACGACAGCTATACTGGGCGGCGCTTTCTTGCCTACATGGCTGCCTTAAAAGAAATTCCTAGAAAAGCCGTTGCAGTCGAGGTTGATCGTGTGGCCGCTGCCGTAAATTTGACTGCTGAGTTGGACAAGCGCCTTTCTGCATATTCCGGCGGCATGAAGCAACGCCTGCTGTTGGCATCCGCCCTGCTTGGAGATCCGAAGCTGTTAATTTTAGACGAACCAACGGCAGGTCTTGACCCAAAGGAGCGCGTCCGTCTGCGTGAATTGCTGGCAGATATGGCGAAAGACCGCATTATTCTTGTGGCAACGCACGTTGTTTCGGATGTAGAAACAGTAGCAACCAAGGTTATTCTTTTGCGCGCCGGCAAGATCGTGGATGCCGCGCCCGTGCCGGAGTTGATTGAAAAATACGCACCCGGCCAAGGTCTTGAGGATGTCTACCTGAATGTGTTCGGTGAGGGGGACGGCAAATGAGCCTGTTTTTTGCTGAACTCCGCAAAATTTGGGGCGGCAGGGTGTTTCCTGTCCTGTTGGCGATACTGGCATCCGCCAATCTCTTGCTGCTGTGGATGGGCACCCGCCCCACCGCCAAACAGCCGCCCGCCGCAGCCTATCGTGCCGTCGGCGCGCAGCTCGACGGCCTGACGATGGAAGAAAAGGGCGCGTACCTGCACGGAAAATATACCGAGATTGAGAGCCTTGTCAAGATCGGCGGCTTCTACCGCGATATGGCCTACGCCGGCAGCAGCTACCTGCAAGCCTACCGCGACGAGAACGCTGCGATGTTCGACGCCTACGAGCAGGAATACAAGGACAAAAGCTATACACTGTTCACCGACAATCTGAACACCGAATATCGCCTGTTCAATCAGCTGCAGAATGAGTACGATACCGTGGCCACCTACACCGATTTTCTGGACGGCGTGCAGACCAAGGCGACGCAGCTGGCGGGCATCTCGATTTTTCAAAACGACAAAACGGGCTACGACTTAAAGAACATCGAAGCCACAGCCAAGGTGTATGCGGGGCTGACTGCGACCGAGATCGACTATTACCCGCAAAAGGGGCTGTACACGGCAATCTCCTACGCCTTTACCGACCTGATTTTGCTGGCATCTATGCTCTTGCTGGCGCTGATCCTTGTGCGGCAGGAGCGCGACAGCGGACTGCTGAGCCTTGTGCGCAGCCTGCCGGGCGGACGGTTGAAAACAGCCCTTGCCAAGCTGGCGGCATTTGCTGCCAGCTTATTGGTCGTTCTTACGGTGCTGTATGGGGTCAACCTTGCCTATTGCTCGGCGTCCTTCGGTTTAGGCTCGCTGAATCGCACCATTCAAAGTGTTCCCGCCCTGATGCGCTGCACGATGCAGATTACGGTCGGGCAGTATCTGCTGCGGTTTTTGCTGGCCAAGTGGGTCGGGGCGTTCGTGATGGGCCTTTGGGTCATGCTGGCCGCGCTGACCGCGCGCCGCGCCGCCGCGGGCTGGATCGGCGCGTTGGCGCTGCCGTTGGCGATGTACGGCGTGCGCGCGGCTATTCCGGCCACGAGCCACCTCAACGTGGTTAAATACGCGAACCTCGTCAGCCTGCTGCAGACCAACGAACTGCTCGGCAACTATCGCAACCTGTTCTGGTTTGGCACACCGATCGGGCTGCCGCTGGTCGAGTGGACGGCGGCGGTGTTCTACGGAGCGCTGTTCGCTGCGGCGTTCTGCACGGTATTCGCCCGCGCACAGCTGCTGCCCGCCGCCAAGCGCGGCCTTGTGTTGGGGCTGACGCGCAGGACGAAAGCAACCTCTGTTATAAAGGAAGAAGGCCGCAAGCTGTTTGTGCTGAACGGCGCAGCGGTGTTCCTGGCAGCGTTCTTGGCGTTCGGCGTGTATCAGGGCGTGACGAGCGAGAGCTACATCGACGCCGACGAAATTTATTATGCCTACTACATGAAGCATATCTCCGGCCCGTGGACGGCAGAGAGCCGCGATTGGCTGACCGCGCAGGGCGAGGAGTTTGCCCCGATGCTGGCCGTGCAGCGGCGCGTGGCGCGCGGAGAGCTGAGCAACGAGGCAATGCTGGCCTACGGCGCACTGCAGCAGAAGTACAATATTTACCAGCAGGTCGTGCAAAACAATATCAACTACTACTTAAAGGAGCACCCCGGCGCGTGGCTGGTGTACGAGAGCGGCTACAAAAAGTTGTTCGGCTTCAGCGGTACCGCTGACGTGCAGGACACGCTGTGGGCCGGGCTACTGTGCGCACTGTGCTTCAGCGGTCTATTTGCGATGGAGCGTAAGGGTGGAATGGATGAAATTCTGGCATCTACTCCTTTAGGCCGGAAATACACCGTGAAAGCAAAGCTGCGGCAAAGCACAGCGGTTGCGGCAGTAATAGCTTTCGGAACGGTTTTGCCTCATCTATGGCAGGTTCTGCGCGACTATGGCCTCCCCTCTTTGCTGGGACCGGCAATGAGTATCTCCGACTTGCAGGCTGTACCCAAGTTTATAACCCTGTCGGATTTGCTGATTTTCTGGCTAATCTGTCGTTTCGCGGCCTGCCTCTGCATGAGCCGGATCACCTTATGGCTTGGACAGAAATTGGGGAATTTGCTGACTGCGCTCTTTATCAGTGCAGTTACCTATTGCCTGCCCACACTGCTGAGCCTTTCCGGAATGAAAAATGGTATCGAGTGGCTGGGATTCTATCCTCTATTCCATGCTGCAGCGCTCTGGCAAAACCAAGGCTATAACGCCAACGGAGAAAGCTACAACGCAATGTGGATTCCGATTTTTCTGGTATGCGCAGCATTCTTCCTCGCGTGGGCGATTGGTCAGGCTCTTATTGACGATTATGACATGATAGGTGTTCCAGATGAAGTACTATAAAAATCTGTCCATAGATGAATCTAACTGTACCGTTAAAAAAGAGGGCCAGCCGATTCACCTGACTGCCATGGAGTATCAGCTGTTTGTCACATTGCTCGACTATTCCGGGTGTGTCTGCTCCCGGAATCTTCTGCTGTCATCCGCTTGGCATATCACAGCACCGATTCAGACACGGACGGTCGATGTACATATCGCGAAATTACGGAAGAAGCTGGACTTGGGGCAAAATGAATTGAAAACCGTAACGAGGCATGGGTATGCACTTTCTACGCAAGAAAGCTGTAGAGTAAATCATTCAGCCTGAGATTTTTTATAATGTAAAGTAGCGCAATACATCCGCACGATTGCCGTCAACGCTCACCTCCAGATGCAAATGGTTGCCTGTTGCCCTTCCTGTATGCCCAACATATCCGATAACCTCTCCCGACTGCACCTGCTGACCGGTGGTGACGCAGATGGACGAACAGTGGGCATACAGCGTTTCCAGCCCGCCGCCGTGGTCGATTTGAATGTAGTAGCCGTAGCTGCCGCCCCAGCTGTCCAGACCGTTGGCAGCGGTGACGGTGCCATCTGCGGCGGCGAGGATCGGCGTACCCTCGGCACAGGCAATGTCGGTGCCGGTGTGGGAGCTGACTTCGCCAGTAATCGGGTCCACGCGGTGGCCGAACTGTGAGGTGATTGCACCCGCAACCGGCAGCGGCCATTGCAGGTTGCCTGTCGGTGTGCGGGTGCTGTCCGGGTTCATAAGTTTTCCACCGCCCTGTGCAAAACCGCCGAGCAATTCTGCCCACAATTCTTCATACTGCGGGTCTTGCAGGAGTTGCAGGTATGTGCTTTGGCGGGCGGTAAAGTGGTAATCTGCCGCCATTTCGCCCGGCGTTTTGTGGGTAAGACGTATTACAAGAACCGTTTCGGTTATCTCTGTTGTGGTTGCTTTTCCGTTTTTGTCCGTCGTTTCTATAACGGCGGTTTCCGCACGAGTGGAGTAGTCCACCGCGTTCATCGCCCACATAATTTCCCGCAGCTTGTCCACTTGATTTTCCGTCAGCGCCGCAACGGGTGCGCCTTGTTCGCTGCCCGCCACATACGAAGAAAAGACCGCCAAGACATCCTGCCAGCGAATGTAGTACACATCATCGATGGCTGTAATGTCTTGGCGGTCGTGCTGTACTGTCTCGGAGATTTCTTCCAGCCTGTCGCGGTATTCTGCCGTCAGGGTTTCTACGGCTTCGCGCACGGTGACGGACGCTGCGTTGGGGGCATTGGCGGCAAAAAAGATGCCGTAGGCCGAGCCGGAAACAAACGCTACAAGGCTGATTATAATGACTATGCTTAGGGAAAAGCTTGCGCCCGCCGCAAGAACCGCTGTTAGGCTGTGCAAGCCGGCAAGAAAGTTCCGAATTGCCGAGCGCACCGCCACAGCCGTTCTGCCTGTGCCGCCCGCAACCTTTTTCGCGGCAAACCGTATTTTTTGCGCATAGGTCTGCATCTGCACTTGGGTCGTCACGCTGCGCACAGTTTGATTTGCGGCGGTGCGCAGTTGGCGCTGACCCTGGGTCACGCCGCGAATATCACGCGGCGCGGTCTTGGCGGTGACGGCTTTCTCTTTCGCCCGCTGTCGGGGCAAATCTGCCCCACGGCGCGGGCGTTGGTCTGCATCGGGCAGCGTGCCGTACCTGACCTGTTTCGGACTGACACCGCGCTCACCGGCGGCGTGGGCGCGGGCAGCAGATTCCTTTTGGCGGTGCTGGCGGGCTTGGGTTTCTGCCAATTTCCGCCCCTTATGCCGCACAAAAGCTGCCGACTGTTCCGCAACCGAACCTGCAAGGTCTGTCGGTTCCTGCTGTCGGGGTTCGGTATCATTTTCCCGTGCGGCGGTGCGGGATTGTTCCTTCGTTTTTAACCACACCGCTTTTAGGGCGGCTTTTGGTATCGTTCCTGCCGTACTTTTGGGGGTACGGTCGCGGGGCTTTTGTTTATTCTCTTTTGGTGTTCTCATACTCTCACCTCGGTTCGGTTATACGCTTTGCCACAACGACCACCCTGCTGTTTTTGCCGGAATCATCGCAGGTGGACAGCGTGATCAGCTTGTCCCCATAAACAGCCGACACGTCGGTTTCATACAGAGCGGCGTCCTTACAGGCGTCCACATAGGCGGCAAACTCCTGTGGCGTTTCGGCATCGGAAAATTGATAGTAGGCAAACAGATCCTCCGCTTCGCCCCGAAATACCGCCATCACGGTATATTCTGCCTGCACCGTCAGGGTATCAAATTGAATAATTCTGTGCTGCTCCCAAAAGGATTCGCGCTTGTATTGCAGCAAATCAGAGAACATGCTGCCGTCCTTCATGTTGTGTCCGTACACAAGGATGTTGTCGGATGGCGTTTGCAGTTCGCAGTTTGCCTGCACATACGGGCAGCCATGCGGGGAGTCGGCTTTTTCAAAGTTGTATTTTAGGTAAAAGTCGGGCTCCTGCTTTGACTGCATGACTGGGTAGTTGATGTTGGTGCCGTTAATCTGTATCCATCCGGCAAGGTCGCTGTTTTGCGCGTACAGCGCCTGATACTGCGGCAAAAAATTATTCCCCGTTGACGCAGCGTCACCGGGGAAATTCTCTGTTTGCACGGCAAGCTGCCGATACATTCGGCTTTGCGTACAGGAGTCGGCGGCATAGCGGGCAATACCTGCGGCACTTGCAATAAAAACGGCAACGAGGGTTAAAAGCAGGATGTGGTAGAATTTCAACATGGGGTGTCCTTTCTAAAATCGGTTTGCAAAGGAAAAAAAGACGATGTATAATACAGATATGTTTTACGACTGCGGGGTGTTATGATGAATTTGTATCTCAGTGCTGCGGAGTACGATTACCACACGCTGCTCAAGGTAGCCGAGATGGCAGGGCTTGCGGGAATCATCGGTTTTCATGAGGCCGGGGACGGCTATCTGGTGACCTTCCCGCAGGGGGAAAATGTTCAGGCTCTGATAGATGACTATAAGGGACGGCTGCGGGATTTGGAAAACAATATTTGGCAGCATTAAAATAGGTCTATAAATTTGCAAAATGAAAGGGGCGAACAAACTCCGTAATGAAAAAATATCCATGTCCTTGTTGTGGATTTCTTACCTACAATGTCCCGGCAGATGAAGATTGTGGGTATATTTGTCCCGTTTGCTTTTGGGAGAATGACCCGTTCATCACTTCTGATAACGAGCCAAGCGACTCCAATCATGGAACAACACTAAAAGAAGCAAAATCCAATTTCTTGCAATTCGGTGCTTGCGTAAAAGAAATGCTACACTATGTTCGGCCACCGAGAGATGACGAAAAGGAAATATCATAGCGTCGAATTTCAGTTTGCAGCACTCCTGAGGGACCGCTTCGGCGGTCCTTTATTTTTATATGTCATTGCTTTACTCCTTCCTCTCGGACGGGTTGGTCGACATCAGTTTATAGAGCTTTGTATCCTTCGGGAAGGAATTGGTGAATGGAACAATGTTGCCTGCGCACCGAATCAGCCCGCAGCCTGCGGGGACGTTGGTCACATAGCCCAGCTGGTTGTCGGAGATGTTCAGCAGCTTCGCCAGTTCCGCGCGGTCGGTGGCGCTCTGGTTCAGCATCACGAGAAACTCTGAGTTAGCCAGCATCAGGCGGGCGGTGTCGGAGCGCAGCAGTTCGTCCACATTCTGCGTCAGCCCGGTCACAAGTCCGTTGTACTTGCGGATGCGTTTCCACAGTTTGTAGAAAAAGTTTGCACTGTACTCATAGCGGAACAAAATGTAAAACTCATCGCAGAAAATCCACGTTCTGCGCCCCTTTTTCCAGTTCTGGATGACGCGGTTATAAATGGCATCCAGCGTCACCAACATACCCAGCGGCATAAGCTGCTCGCCCAATTCGCGAATGTCGTAGGCAATAATGCGCGCCTGCGTGTCCACATTGGTATGCCGGGCAAAGGTGTTCAGCGTGCCGGTAATGAACAACTCGGACGACAGCGCCAGCCCCTGCGCTTCGGGTTCCGGCTGTATTTTGAGCAAGCGGTAAAAGTCCTGCAGCGTGGGCGGCGTGCCTTTATAGCCGTTGCGAATGTAGGGCAGGTACACCTGCTCGGTGCAGCGACCAAGGATGGACTTTTCTTTTGCAGTTACCATGCCGTCACCGATGAGCTGCTCGAACAGCGACAGCACAAACTCCGACTTGCTGACGATGGGGTTGCGCTCATCGCCGTAGGCGCGATCCATGTCCAGCGCGTTGATGTGGGTATCGGATGTGGCAGATATGCGGATAACCTCACCGCCGAGTGCCTCAGTCAGATAACCAAATTCGCTTTCCGGGTCAAGGATAAGAATATCGTCCTCGGTGGAAAGCGCGATTTGCACAATTTCTTCCTTGGCGCTCATGCTCTTGCCGGAGCCGGACACGCCCAAACGAAAACTGTTTCCGTTCAGCAGCAAGCGGCGGTCTGCCACGATCATATTTTTGCTGACCGCGTTTTGCCCATAATACAGACCGTTCGGCTGCATGATTTCCTGTGCGCGGAACGGAATCAACACGGCGGTACTTTCGGTGGTAAGGGTTCGCAGGGCTTGGATTTTCCGCAGCCCATAGGGCAGCACCGTGTCCAGCCCGTCTTTCTGTTGCCAGCGCAGCGTCGAAAGCTGGCACAGGTGCTTGCGCGCCGTGGAGTAGAGCGTTTCGGTGTCGCTGTCGAGCTGCTCTTTGCTGTCGGCCAGATGCACCAGCGTCACCAGCCCGAACATCATACGCTGGTCGCGGGTCGTCAGATCGTCCAGCATTTCCTTGGTTTCCTTGCGCTGCAATTCCATATCGTAAGGAACTGTCGCGGTAAAATTGTTGTTGGCGTTCTGGCGGCGCTGCCAGTTGGCCACGTTCGTTTCCACGCCCAGCAGCGTGCTTTGCAGCTGGCGGGCAGCCTCATCCGTGGGGACCGGCAGAATGTCGATGGACAGCATCAGGTCACGATCGAGGTCGCACAGTTCGGACACAAAGCTGTCCTTGATGTAGCTGGCGTAATCCTGCAGATACAGCACCCTGCCATACCGCGCATCGACCTTAAAATGGTCGGCGGCAAATTCCATGCTGTCGGGGCAGAGCCAGTCCTTGAAATGCTGGCCCCGCTTGGCGTGTTCGTGGATGTTGAATTCTGCCGCAGCCTGTTCCCCGGCTTTGAAAAAGTCGCGGAAAATGTGCAGACGCTCGTTCAGCGTCAGCTCACTTGCTACCGAAGAAAGCTGTGCAAGGTGCGTCACCAGATCCGTGCCGACGCGGGAAAAATAACTGCGGGCTTCGTCCGCATTGCGTTTTACCACGCTTACGGTCAAGTAGCGTTCCCGCACAATACTGTTGCTGGTGCCGGTGACCTGTGCGGTCAACATCTGGTTGAACTCGTGGCGGTATTCATCCAACCCGTCATCCTTGTCTGGCAGCAGGACGCTGCGCTCAAACTCGGCCTTGTTGATGCGTCGGTTGTAAATTGTGATTTTTGCCGATGCGCCGGAGTCGAGGGCATTCAACAGTTCCGAATAGTCGAGAAACATGGACGTTTTGTCCTCTTTGCTGGCGATGGCGTAGTTGATGTCGGTAAAGGACCACGTTTTGGAATACTGGTTGCCGACTTGGAAAATCCCATCCGCAAAGATGCGGCGGATGGGGATGGCGTCCTGTACACTGCGCGGAATACGGAACTTTTCGCGTTCCATCTTCTGCGCTTTCGACAGGGTTTTAATCAAGCAGTTTCCTCGCTGTCATGGGTGTTTTTCTTCATAGGCAAACCTCTCTTTCGCTTTATGCCCGCACGGATGGCGGGCTGCATGGCTTCGTAGTAGTAGCTGTCGGACCTGAACACAAGGCGCTTTGGACAGAGGATTTCAGACTTGAACCAAGCCCAAAGCACCTGTTCGGCGGTCATGCCGTGGTAGGTGAAAAAACCGCAGGCGGCAAACGGCGCGGCGCCCAAGATGCACATCCAGCCGATTTCCTCGGTGCCAACATACGGCTGCAAGGCAAAGTAGATGCCCACTGCCACGCCGACCGCCAGCACCGAGCAGATGAACTGCCGCGTATTCAGCCCGAAAAAGATATTTTCGTGGTAGTCGCGGACTTCTTTCGGTATTTTGATTTCGATAAGGCAACACCTCTTTACAATCCCATAATTTCTTTCACGATGCGGTCGCAGCCCTTGATGGCTCCCACCAGTACGAGCAGGTTGAATGCCAGTTCCCCGACATAGGTCCAAACAGCGGTGACAACGGATGCACCGGTATCCACGGCGGGTGGGCTGGACGAGATGGCGGAGAAAATGATGCAGGACAGTGCGATCACCACGCCCTGCAAGCAGACACCCGCATAGCTGCGAATGAAGTTTTTACCCACGCTGCTGGTGGGTTCACCCGCAAACGTGGACAGCGGAATCGGTGCAATGGCTGCATACATCCACAGGCTGAACATTCTGCCGTAGACCGTGAGGATCATGGTAAAGGATAAAACCGTAATCAGCAGCCCGCCGATCAATGTGACCGCCCACAGCGGAATGGAATCCCAAAAGCCCATGTTGTTGATGGCATCGATCAACTCCTGCGGCAGCGTCACGCTGCTCATGCCGGAACTGCCCGATTGCGTAATAATGGTGGACACCATGCCCTGCACGATGGAGAACACCGCCAGCATCAATTCCAGCCCGTAGGTCACCGCGCCCTTGGCAAGCGCAAAGCGAATGAACAGCTTGAGCGCGTGTTCGGGCTTTTTGACTTCCACAAAGCTGCCGCAGGTTTTCATAACACCCACGGCAAAAAACAGCACGAGCAGCCCATAGCCGATTGCCTGCAAAGCGCCGTGAATGCCGGTCATCACGCCCCAGACCTGCCCGCCCTTGAATGTCTGCGGGCTTTCGGTCAGCAGCGACCATATCTCCGCCAGCTTGTCGTTCCATGTGGAGAGCGCGGCATTTAAGTTGCTGACGATCCATGACTCACCCACAGGGCATCACCGCCTTTCCTCTTGGCGCTGCCCTCACGCGGTAATGAGGTCGAGGATTTCCTTGGCGAACGTGATAACCAGCCCACCGGCCAACGTTAGAAAGCCTTGGCTGCGCTGGCTGGGGTCGTGGCTCTGCAACGACAGGCCGACCTGCACAATGCCCCACCCCAACAGGATAAGCCCCACGGCGCGAATCAGCGAAAAGATGAACGTGGAGAGATTTTCCACGACCACCAGCGGGTCACTGGCGGCAAAGGCGGGCAGGGCAAAAACAACGCCGCACACCATGACGGCGTACAGCGCAAACAAATTGAGTGAGATTTTCACGGATTTTTTGTTATGATTCAGCTTCATTTGGGCCTCCTGATTCTTTGTATGGTTGG
>ERZ1673697.2114-NODE-2114-length-19044-cov-8.088209_pt1 | contig 19044 bp, 20 predicted proteins | sample MGYA00580227_ERZ1673697 | MGnify/ENA primary metagenome ERZ1673697 (study PRJEB41218, sample SAMN15661759) | gut metagenome | host: Homo sapiens | place: Canada: London | collected 2015-08-20/2019-03-30 | study: EMG produced TPA metagenomics assembly of...
GATAGCATGATTCGTTTTATAAAAAATGGGGTTCTCTTAGTAAGAGATCCCCATTTGGCTGCAAAAGTAGCTATAATTCCCAATAAATGGAAATCTTTTGTTGTTTTAAAATGCTTTTAACAAGAAATGTATGAGAATTGTTCGTAAAATGTTATGAATTGCGATGTGTATGTTTCACATTATCAGCAAATTAAAGAAGAATGGGGATCTCTTACTAAGAGAACCCCAAAAATGAAGCTTCAACAAGCCTTCATTTTAGAAGTACAAATGATAAATAATTTATGTTTTGATGCAAATCTGTAATGATGCGGATTTGGGTACTGAATACTCCTTTCCGCAGAATCAAAACATAACGGGTAAAGCGCCTAGGTTACTGCCATGCAGTTCAATCGCTTCCTGCCCAGACCAGGGGTCAGATCTGATAACCACGTCACAGACGGGGGAAGAGAAAGAATATCCTGATCACAAGTGGTATTATATGTTCCTGCGCAACAGAGAGTTGAAACGCTATATCGAAATCTTTACCGGCAGGAGGGCTGTGATGATGAATACCCGGTCTGGCATAAAGGAAGAAAGATATTTCTGCTTCAAAGTGTTTTCATATACCTCTGCTGATCATAAAAGACGTTTTGAACAGTGTCCTTATAGCAAGGAAGAGTATGCAGCCCGTCGGGAGTCCGCCTTTGCCGTAAAAGAGGCTTTCGCGACAGGCTCTGTACAGAAGTTGAACGCTTTGACGGATGAAAAGGAAATCACGGGTGATGGTTATTTGTTTGTATGCGCCCCGTTGGATGAGTTGAATCTCATCCTTGCCCATCTGTTCCCCCGGCAGTATCTTGCAAAAGACCGCAATTCCTATAGCGTGGCTGTTATTCCCCATAGACAGATGGAAGAATTTATTTATCTGTATGAATCCATGCCTTATAATATTGAACTGATGGATAAGCCTCTTGAGGAGTATATTCAGAAAAAGCAGAAGATACGTATTACGGGTGGTGTCTTTCAAGGGAAAGAGGGGTGCATCATGCGTCTGCATCGGAATACAAAGCTGGTGTTTGCTTTTGGTAATATGACGGTGGCTATTAATTATCTTCAGGCTTTTCCGTTCGAGAAGGTGGAATAAAAGATGAGTCCTAAAATAGGGCGTTAATATAAAAGCATATACGATTCAAGAATAGATATGAATTTTGTAAAAAACTCATTAGAGAATATTAGAACTTGTGAATAGATTTGATGAAAAAACTATTAGGGTTAATTGTTTTATCAATCTTGACTAAATATCTTGTTGTAAATAAAAAATAAATATTGATTATGAGAAACTTACATATAATAATGCCCATGGCAGGTGAGGGCTCACGCTTTCTGAAAGATGGATGGACTATACCAAAACCACTCATAGAATTAAAAGGAATACCCTTATTTTTGAGATCTATTAATAGTATTTCTTCAGATCAATTTAATATGAAATACTCTTTTATCGTTCGCCAAGAACATATAGAGAAATATCATATTGATAAGATGATTAAGGCTAAATTACCTACAGCTAATGTATTTTCTGTACAGAAAACTACCAGAGGAGCAGTGGAAACATGCTTAGTGGCAGAATCTGCTTTATCAGAAGATGATGCTGTGATAGTTATGGACTGCGATCTTGAATTTAGTAGTAAGGCTATGGTAAACAATATATTCGAGATACTGTCGAAACCGATTTCTGAAGTAAATGGGGGACTGCTTGTTTCTTTTAACTCAAATCTTCCTAAATATAGTTATGCTGAAGTAGATCAGAATAACATTGTAAAGCGTACAGCCGAGAAAGAGGTTATTTCTAGTCATGCGCTTTGTGGTGCTTATTTCTTTTCTAGCGCAAGAGGATTCTTAAGGCAAGCGCATCGACTGATAGCTGATGTGTCATTTAGTAAGCCAGAGTTTTATGTGTCACTTCTTTACAACTACATGTTGGCAGATGGTGAAATTGTCAAACTATGTTCGATGGAAAAATACAATTCGTATGGAACTCCTGAAGAACTATTACCATATATGAAAGAATGATAGGATGTGAGATAAAACTTCTGATAACCGATTTTGATGGTACTTTAGTTGATACTTTTAAAGCAAACTATTTAGCCTATCAAAAAGCATTTCAAGAAGTGGGCCTTTCTTTAAAAGAAGATTTTTATAAAACATGCTTTGGATTTAGATTTGATGAGTTTATGAAGACAGCCGGTGTTGACAGTATCGATGTTGCTAGACGAATCAAATTGCTTAAGGCGGAATATTATCCTACCTTTTTCTCTCATTTGAAAGTGAATCAGCCTCTTGTTGCATTGTTGAAATCGTTTAAAAACAGTGGAGGTAAAACAGCTATTGCATCTACAGCACGTAGAACAAATTTAGAAAAAGCGCTTGTCTACTGCCACTGTTTCAACTTGTTCGATTTAATATTGGCAGGCGAAGAAGTAAAAGAAGGGAAACCGGCTCCAGAGATTTATCAAACAGTTCTGAGTAGATTTTCTGTTGGGCCTTCGCAGGCTTTAGTCTTCGAAGATTCACTAGTGGGCATACAAGCAGCTGAAAGCGCAGGGATAAATTATATTACTATAAACCCAAGCTATTATGGAGATTGAAGTAAAAGGTCATTCAGGTTGCTCAATAGATATAGTAAACGATGGTGGACAGCTTTTAATTTGTAAAAGCACTCATGATCCTCAGTATGTAAATCGGCTTGAAAGACAGGCTATAAAACAGAAAAAAGCATCTGAAATATTGCACCAGCATATCCGAATCCCTCAGATCTTCGATATTGAGAAACATGAAAATTTTCTAAATATCAAAATGGAGTATGTTTACAGCAAAAATTTTGTGGACTTCTTCGAAGATGCAGGATTTGAGCAAATCGATTACTTTATAAAAGCTATAAAGCTATTTATTGATGATGAGATTCGGCATTCTGATATTTGTGCAATTTCTAAATCTGTTGTAACAGAGAAGTTTGATGATGTTTGTGATAAGATTCAGTGTAATAGCTTGATTAACAAAGATAAAGAGGTTGCGACTATTTTAGTTAAGTCTTCTCAGATTTTCAGTAATCTTCCTAATGTATTAATGATGCCAATAGGGTGTTGTCATGGAGACTTGACGTATTCTAATATCCTTTTCAATGGCAATAACTATTATCTGATTGATTTTCTCGATTCTTTTATTGAATCTCCTCTTTTGGATATTGTGAAACTACGTCAGGACTCTTGTTTCTCATGGTCAGAGCTAATGTACACGCATGAGTTTGATGTCATTCGTTTGCAAATTATTTCTAATAAAATAGATAATGAACTCAGTCATTATTATAATCAATATGATTGGTTTGGTAATTATTACCGTGAGTTTCAAGTGATGAACTTATTAAGGGTGTTGCAATATGCCAAAGAAGAGCGAATTGTTACCTTTTTGAAGAACGCTGTAAATACATTGTTATGAAAGTAAGTTTGATAATTCCCATGGGGGCAGATAAGGAAGAGTATCAAGAGAGAATACCTTATATTTTTAATTTAGCACCTGATGGAACTTCCTTTTGTATCAAGTCTATTCAAGGGCTTGACTTAAACCGATTTGATAAAATCTATTTTACTATTTTGTCTAAACTCGATAAAAAGTACTATTTGTCTGTTATGTTACGTTTGCAGTTTAAGAAAATGGGGTGGAAGAATGCAAAAGTGATTATATTGGATGAACCTACTCATAATCAGGCTGAAACTGTTTATCAGACTATTGTGAAAGAAAAAATAGAAGGTGCTGTGTTTATTAAAGATTCTGACGGATATTTTTCTTCAGACTTTACTATTTCTAACGGAATAGCCATTTATCCTCTTGACAAATTAGATATGGTTAACCCTAAGAATAAAAGTTATGTGGAGGTTGATGATCAATTCTACATTACTAATATAATTGAGAAGCGTATTATCAGTAGATATTTTAATGCTGGTGGATACTTATTTGAGGATGCAAATCAATTTTGTGACTATTATCTGCGTTTTAAAGGTCAAGAAGGCATTTATATGTCACATATTGTATATACTATGTTGCTTGATAAAATACCATTTAGGCCTTTTGAAGTAAATGATTTCCAGGATTGGGGAAATCAAAGATTATATAACTATTTTATATCAAATATATTATGATTACAATGATTACTGGAGCAGCTGGCTTTATCGGAAGCCAGCTGGCATATAGATTATGGAAGCAAGGGGAAATTCTTATTCTGATAGATAATTTTTCTTATGGTTCTAATGATAATTTAACATTTGATGATTGTAATTTTATAGGTAAAATATTGAAAATTGACATTAGAGACAAAGTTGCAATCGAAGAAATCTTTAAAAACAACAAGATTGATTATGTTTATAATATGGCAGGTATAGCTCCTTTACCTGATAATCAACTTAATCCACAAGAAGCCATAGAGGTTAATGTTGTAGGATTTGTGAATATACTTGAAAACGCGCGCCGATATGGTGTTCGTAAAGTAATACAAGCAAGTACAAATGCAATGTACGAAAACGAGACTCAATTTCCTACAGTCGAAAATAATTTTAAACAGCCTACATTAATTTATCCAAATACGAAGTATTGTGCAGAGCGTTTTGCAGAATCTTTTTGCAAAACTTATGGAATGAATGTAACTTGCCTTCGGTTTGCGAATGTATATGGTCCTCATATTGATTGTTTGAGAAAACAACCTCCTTTTGTGGGATATATGATTCGTGAATTGTATTATAATAGAGTACCGGTATTTCATTCAGATGGTAAACAGCGTAGAGATTATATTTATGTAGAAGATTTAATTGATCTTGCTATATTGGTTAGAAAGACTGAAGGGTTTGATAGTGTGAATGTATCCTCAAACACCAATTATTCAGTTAATGAGATGTATGCTATAGTTCAATCGATTATGAATAAATCAATTAAGGCTGATTATGCAGATGCGGATCATTATTGGGAAAAATATCCTGAATTATATAAGGGAGCATATCCTATAAGAAGTGAGATTTTAGAGCATGAGGTTAATAAATATTCTCTTTGCGATAATAATTATGCACTTGAGCACTATGGTTGGAGTCCTAAAGTGGGAATGGAAGAAGGATTGCGTAAAGTTGTGGATTGTGTTGTAGAGTTATTTAGAAGGAAAGATTCTCAGCGAAAAAGCAAATAATACTAATGAAATTAATTTTAAAATCATCAGTTTTTCTTTTATTAAAAGGACTATTATTTTTGTTTAGACTGATAGATAAGAATGGTAGGGTTACTTTGGATGCTGTTACTGATGCCTTTGAAGATATATATCGGTGTCATTTGGTTTCCGATAGATATGATTTATATCCATCAAAAAGCTATCAGTCTACGAGAATTAAGACATCTACCAAAGAAAAGGAGTTAGCTGTCATTATTCAGGGGATTATTGAAGAGAAAAATGATTATACGCTTGAGACTGTCAGGTTATATAAGAAGCTTTTTTCACATGCGGTAATCATTATCAGTACGTGGGATAATACTAAAGATGTATTGCTTGATAAATTTCGTGCAGAAGGATGTGAAATCGTCCTTAATAAGACTTTTGATGTTTGCGGATTAGGAAATGTGAACTATCAGATATGCACTTCTTTGGCTGGTATTAGACGTGCTAAAGAACTTGGTGCTTGTTATGTGATGAAGAATCGAAGTGATTTACGTATTCATCGTGAATTCACTTTTGAATATTTGAAAGCTTTAGTTGAAACTAATCCGGTAGAAAAAGGAGAGATTCCTTTAAAGGGACGTATCATTACCTTTGCTGGTTTTAGTGGTCAGCTGTTCTATACTAATTGGTATCAAGATTTTTTCTACTTTGGATATACAGAGGACCTTCTTGATTTTTTTGATATACCTTATAATGATAGACAAGGAAGCGCAAGACGTTCAAGTTTGTATATGAAGGAGAAATATAATGGCATTTATACCGGTGCCGATATGTGCTCGGAAAGAGTACCTGAAGTTTATATCACGACCTCTTTTCTCAGTAAGTACATTCCTTATGAAGATAGTGTAAAGTTCTCTTGGGAGTATCATCGTAAGTATTTTCTTGTGATAGATTTCAGTAGTATTGGGGCAATATGGAACAAATATGGCAGAAAGCGGCTGAGCATAGAAAATGATGGTACACGTCAGATAGAAGATTATACAAAGAATATAAATGAATCGTTTTCATTAGCTTTGATAACCAATCAAATCAAGTATGAAGAATGGATGGAACAGGAACGAGCAAAAATCGTACTCAGGCCTCAATGAATGGAAAACTAAGACTCATAGCAACAAAATACAATCAGCTTCCTGTCCAAGCTAAGTCTAGTCTGTGGTTTGCTATATGTAATATGTTGCAGCGTGGGCTGGGAATGTTTACCACGCCCATTTTTACCCGATTATTTACAACAGAAGAGTATGGTGTATTCAGCTTGTATAATGCTTGGGAGCAATTGCTGATATTGCTTTTGGCTTTACCACTCTTTCAGGCGTTGTATAACCTCTACGTAAAATATGAGGATAAGAATATGGTACTTTCAGCCGTTGTCGGGCTCAATATTACTGTATGTTTCTTTTGGGGATTGGTCTATTTCGCTTTGCGTGATTGGGTAGTCCGGCTTCTTAATATGCCGGAAATGCTTTGTGACTTGATGTTCATGCAACTGCTGGTACAGCCCATCATTACTAACTGGACGGTACATCAATCTTTTTTCTATAATTATAAAAAAATGGCTATAGTATCGTTGAGTTCATCTTTCATTTCTGTGATTGCTTCATTGGCGGCCGTGCTGTTTGCGTCATCCGATTTTGTTGAACATCGAGTAGGCGCCAATGTGTGTGTCATAGGTGTCATTGCATTCATATTGCTTTCGCAAGTGATGAAGGGTAATAAAAGGCTTTATAACAGAGAAATTTGGTTGTTTACCCTGGCATTTTGTATTCCTTTATTACCCCATTTTCTGTCGGAGTTTATTTTGAGTACTTCTGACAGAATGATGATTGGATATTTCTGTACGAAGACGGATGTGGCGTTGTATTCAGTAGCTTATTCTTTTGCCATGCTGCTCACTTTGTTGACATCTTCAATTAATGCGTCATTCGTCCCGTTTCAAACCCGAAAGATTAGTGAGCGTGATTATGCGAAGCTCAGCCCTTTGGCCATCGGAGTATATATTTTTTTGGCTTTCTCTTTGTCTGCTCTGATGCTGTTAGGTCCTGAGGTCATCTTCATTTTTGGTGGTAAGAAATATGAGAGTGCTATATGGGTGATTCCACCTATTTGTTTGGGTGTGTTCTTCAACTATATGTTTCAGATTTTTGCTCGTGTAGAGCAATTGTTTGAGAAGAAGCTCTATCTTGTATCAGCTACCTTAATCAGTGCATTGTTGAATATTATCCTCAACATGCTATTTATTCCTATCTATGGTTATGTAGCCGCTGCATATACTACTTTAGTGTGCTATATTTGTTTGTGCCTCACGCACTACTATTTTTATATTAAGGTATGTAACCAATGTTTGGAAGGAGCCAGAATCTATGACGTGAAACTCATCGTAAATGTCTCGATGGCTCTTGTCGGCTTTACAAGTCTCATATTTGTTACATACAGTTGCGCTGATATTGTTAGATATGCGCTGTTAGTCCTTTTGGCAGGATTTGCAATTGCCAATTTAAAACGAATTAAGTTAATGTTATCATTCAATTAAAAGATTGGTCAAATCAATGAATAGACTCCTATGGTGTGATAATCTCAAGGCTTTTGCTATTGCTTTTGTGGTACTAGGACATTGCCGGCTGATTCAAGAGATGCCGATGCTATTTTCTGGCATATATGCATTTCATATGCCTCTTTTTTTTATAATTAGTGGATTTTTTGTAAAAGAATGTCAAGTCGCTGATAGTGCTATTGGGGGGGTAAAATACTGATTACTAATCAGTTGCAGCTTTTAAAGCCTTATTTTGTAACATGCTTCCTTATATCGGTTTATATGCTTACCTGCCAAGAATCATCCTTGGGGGATGAGTTGAAAAGGGTGCTTTGGGCGAGTGCTACCCAAGGAGGACCTGTCTCTCTTTTTCATGAATATCCTACAGTAGCAGCTGTTTGGTTTCTTCCTGCTTTAGCTGTAGGTCGTATGCTCTATGGTGCTACAATAAGACAAAAACGAAGGTCATGGATGAATCTACTTATAGCTTTTGCTTATCTGCTTTTGGCATTTATTGCAATTAGATTTATTCGTTTGCCTTTTAGCTTTTTGACCGGATGTTCAGTTGTTATATTCTTATATGTGGGAAACAAACTCCGCAAGTTCAATTTTTTGCCAGCTATCAAAACATGGATATTTTTACTGGGTGGATTTATTGCATTATGGCTGACAGTAAAGGCAGGTTTTAATGTAGCAAGCATTGTTTTGTATGGTCATTTTCCATTAGGACTTGTTGGAAGTGTCGCCGTTTCGATAGCCATTATTTGTTTGATTCAGCGATACTGTAACTTTGAGAATAAAGTTGTTTCATATATCGGACGAAATACACTGACAATTTTGTGTATCCATACGTTAATGGATTTTTTCTTATTAAAAGAGGTAGCTCTTGTTCCTGATAGCAAGTATTTTCTGCCTTTTGAGTTCTTGATTCGATTTTCTTACATTTTGGTATTGACTTTCTTGTGGAAGAAGATTAAAGATAATTTTCCTTATAAACTTAATTAAGTAAAATGAAACTGCTGGATTGTACACTCCGCGATGGCGGATATTATACTAATTGGGACTTTGACGATAGCGTGGTTGATTCCTATATAAAGGCAATGAATGCTTTGCCTATTGATTATCTGGAATTGGGTTATCGTAATATGCCTTCCAAGGAATACTTGGGAAAGTTTGGATATACTCCTGTATCTGTGCTTAAAAAAATTCGTCAGCAATGTACGAAGAAGCTGGATGTGATGCTTAACGAGAAGAGTACACGTCCGGAACACCTTCCCGAATTACTTGGTCCCATTGTAGGATTAGTTGACATGATACGTATAGCCATTGACCCGAAGAACTTCGATAGAGCTTTGGTGCTGGCCCAAGCTGTGAAAAGAATGAGCTTTGAGGTAGGTTTTAATACCATGTATATGTCAAAATGGCATGACTATGAGGGGTTTCTGGATAAGTTGACCCAACTGGACGGGGTTGCCGATTTGTTCTGTATGGTGGATAGTTTTGGTGGTGTTACACCGAAGGACATTAAGGAAATTTATGCCATAGTGAAGAGTAAAACTACCTGTCCGATAGGATTCCATGGGCACAACAATCTTCAGATGGGGCTTATCAATACGCTTACAGCTATTGAGTGTGGGGTCGATTATGCTGATGCTACTATTTTAGGTATGGGACGTGGCGCAGGTAACCTTAACATGGAGTTGCTTCTGACTTGTTTGGCAAAAGGGGGACTGGAAGTGGATTTCAATGTTCTTGGTGAAGTAGTTGAAACCTTTAAAACGTTGTATGAGGAACATCGTTGGGGTACAAATCTACCTTATATGATTTCTGGAGCTTATTCTATTCCGCAGAAAGAAGTGATGGATTGGGTAGGCAATCGCACCTATAGCTTTAATAGTATAGTGCGTGCTTTGGATAACCGTCGTAACAAAGTTGCTGACAATGCCCGCTATCCTGTCTTGAATGCTACAAAGACAAAACAGGTTTTGATTGTGGGTGGTGGAGATTCTGTCAAGGAACATATCAATGCCATCTCGGAATTTTTGCAAAACAATGCTGGGATGAAAATAATCTTTGCTACAGCTCGACATGCAGGTCTTTTCACACATCTTATCAATGACAAGATTTTCTGTTTGGTAGGAAATGAAGCCAAACGGATGAAGTCTTTAGTTAGCGCTGACGAGTTTAATGGAATTTGTGTGCTTCCTCCTTATCCGAGAACCATGGGAACTGAAGTTCCCGAGTATGCAGTGAATCAAACTTTTGAGCTTCATGAAATAGCCTTTACGAAATCATTCTTAGACTCATGTACTACAACCGCACTAAAATGTGCGATAGAATATGATGCTGATGATGTTTATGTGGTAGGCTATGACGGCTATCGTGGAGCCGTGCTTTCTGATAAGGAAGCTGATTTGACTAATGAGAACCGCACTTTGTTTGATGATTTTAAGGCTCAGACAGGCAAGGAAATCATCTCTCTGGTGCCTACACTCTATAAATCATTGAAAGTAATATCAATCTATCAATATTTGTAATATGTCAGATAAAGTAGCTTTCTTTCTTCCTACACGTAAAGGTAGCGAAAGAGTAAAGAATAAAAACACACGCCCTTTTGCTGGGGATAAAGGTGGTTTGGTGGAAATTAAAATCAAACAATTGTTTGCCACCAAGCATATTGATGAGATTCTCTTTTCCTCTAATGATGAGAATTGCATTGCTGTGGCCGAGAAATACAGAAGCGACAGTCGATTGAAGATTATTCCTCGTCCTAATGAGCTTTGTTTGAGTACTACAAACTTACAAGACTTGATTTGCTATGTGCCGACCATTACAGATGCCGATCATATCCTTTGGGGACATGTTACCACTCCCTTGGCAGGTACGGATGTCTATGACGAAGCTATAGAATTGTATCTTTCTAAGCTTCATGAAGACTATGACTCTTTAGTGAGTGTTAAGGAATTAAAAAACTTTTTGCTGAACAAATATGGAGTCTTGGTCAATAACACTACAGACATTCCTTGGCCTCGTACACAAGATTTAGAAGTGCTTTATGAGATTAATCATGCCGTTTTTTTAGCTAAACGTGATGTCTATGTAGACCAAAAGAACCGTATAGGCAAGAAGCCTTTATTATATCTCATGGACGAGCTTCATAGTAAAGATGTCGATTGGGAAGAGGATTTTACGATTGCTGAGATGTTCTATAAAAATCTGTATCGGAGATGAAAGTAGTAACATTCGGTGAGATTATGCTCCGACTTGGAACGCCCGATTATCTTCGCCTGAATCAGTGCAACCAGTTTGACATCTCCTTTGCTGGGGCGGAGGCTAATGTGGCCGTTTCCTTAGCAAACTATGGAGTTAAGGTTGAGTATATCACTCGACTTCCTAAGCATCCGATAGCTGATAAGTGTATCAGTGAATTGCTGTCTTATCGAGTGGATGTGAGCCGTGTTATTCGTGGCGGCAAGCGTATCGGTATCCTTTATCTCGAAACGGGGTCGAATATGCGCTCTTCACGTGTGTACTACGATCGCGAAGACTCCTCATTTGCTACTATTAGCGAGCATGAGATAGATTGGGAAGAGGTGTTGAAAGACGCAGACTGGTTCCATTGGACGGGTATCACGCCAGCCCTATCTGAAAATACTTACAAAGCTTGCCTGAAGGCCATTCAGATTGCTAACCGTTTGGGCGTAACCGTTTCTTGCGACATAAATTATCGTGGTAATCTTTGGAAATATGGTAAGACAGCTTCTGAAGTGATGCCTCAGTTGGTGGCTGGTAGTGACATTATTCTTGGTAATGAAGAAGACTGTGAAAAGGTGTTCGGCATCAAGCCTACGGACTTTGATGCCAATCATACGGAGGGATGTATTGATCAGGCTGCATTCTTATCGGTGTGCAGTCAAATGATGACTAAGTTTCCTCGTTGTAAGAAAATGGTGATTACACTACGTGGCGCTATTAACGCTAACTATAATACTTGGGGTGGAGTACTCTATGACGGGATTAAATTGAAAGAATCTCGTCGATATGATATTACTGACATTGTTGATCGCGTAGGCGGAGGCGACTCTTTTATGGGAGCGCTTATCTATGGTTTGCTTTCTTTTGAAGGTGATGACCAAAAGACACTTGATTTTGCCGTTGCTGCCTCATGCCTCAAGCATACCATCAAAGGCGATTACAATCAGGTTTCTAAAGAAGAAGTTTTAGCTTTGATGATGGGTGATGCATCTGGGCGAGTAAAAAGATGAGAAGAACAAAGAATTATGGATAAGATGGTAAAAAAGGTAATAAAAAGTGCTTTTTCGTTCGTTAAACAAACTGTTAAGTTTGTTTCTTTTCTTGCACATTTGCTATTTCAGACAAAAGGTAATTTGAAAAATCCCCTAAAGAAAGTATATTCAGGAAAAGTGGCCATGCTTGCTAATGGTCCTTCTATGAAGAATGTATTACCTAGATTGACGACGGATGAGTTTAAGAATACTGATTTCATAGTATTGAATTTCTTTGGTTCAATGGATGTTTTTACTCAGATTAAGCCCAAGCATTTTTGTATGGCTGATCCTATGTTCTTTCAAGAGAATCACAATCATGATAGGGTTATGAAGTTGTTTGATGATTTGAATAAGAAGGTGGATTGGGAGATGAATCTTTATATACCTGCTTCTTTGAAAAGACAATTTTTGGCATTTAGCGGTCTGCATAATAGTCATATTCATATCGTGCCCTTAAATCTTATAGTATATACAGGTTATGAAGCATTTCGTCATTACTTCTATAGGCATGGTTTGTCAATGCCTAGTGTAGTTACAGTTGCTTTGATGGCGATTTATGTAGGTATAAACTCAGGTTATAGTGAGATTGATTTATATGGCGTGGATCATACATTTTTTGATTCTTTGACTGTTAATTCAAAAAATCAATTGTGCATTTGTGATACTCATTTCTATGATAAAAATAAAGCAGAATTAAAACCTATGCTTCGATGGAATTCTACAGTTTGGCGCATGAGTGATTATTTGGAAGAGAAAATGAATGTCTTCAAAAACCATGATATAATGGCTGCTTATGCCGTGTCTCAAGGTGTACGTATAGTTAATTGTACAGAATGCTCTTTGATTGATAGTTATGAACGGAAACAAATTGACTTATAATAATGCTTCCATTGGTTAGCTTTAAAGGGAGTATGTCTTTGTTTTAGTGCTAACTAGAAATATAATATTTTAGTATGAAGATAACTGCTGTGATTGTTTTGTACAATCCAGAAAAGGATGTTGCAGATAATATTAAATCATATGCTAATTATGTTGATAATGTTATTGCTGTTGATAACTCAGATAAGTACATTATGTCGAGTTTGGAATCAATAAAATCAATTCAAAATTTATCATATATTAGTCTGAGTGGTAATCATGGTATTGCTTATGCGCTGAATATTGGCATAGAAAATAGTTTAAAGAAAGGCAGTGATTGGATTTTAACGATGGATCAGGATAGCCGATTTAGTGGAAACTTAATATATATATATAAAGAGTTCCTTAACTCATGTAAAGTGGAAAATATTGGAATATTATGCCCAATTTATCTTTTTGATAGAGCAAGAGAAAAGAAACAGGCTGTATATAAGACAAAAAAAATGGTGATGCAATCAGCTAATCTAGTGAATGTGCATGCCATTAGGAAGATAGGGATGTATGACGAGAAGTTATTTATTGATGGCGTAGATTACGAGTATTGTTTTCGAATAAGAAAAGCAGGTTATTTGATTGTACAATGTGCCAATGCTAAGTTAAAGCATGCTCCAGCAGAAACGAGAATTCTAAAAATGGGTAATTATACAATCTTTAAATATGGAGTTGCTTCTCCTTTGCGATACTACTATCAGGCACGTAATCTTTTTTATATAGCTCTTAAATATAAATCATTACGCATATTATGTGAATGCTTGTATAAACTTGCAAAGATTCTTTTTTTATTTGATAACAAGATGAATTATTTGCGTATGTATATGAAAGGAATATTTGATTGCGTAAATAATAAATTTGGAAAATATGATGAAACAAAATGAATTGATTAGTGTCGTAGTTCCTATATATAAGGTTGAGGATTATTTAGAACGGTGTCTGAATACAATTGTGAATCAATCCTATAGGAATATTGAAATTATTTTGATTGATGATGGCTCTCCTGATTTTTGTGGCATAATTTGTGATAAATATGCAAAAAAAGATGAAAGAATTATTGTTATCCATCAGAAGAATAAAGGATTGGCAGAAACTAGAAATATCGGGGTAAGAAATGCCAAAGGTAATTATATCGTTTTTATTGATAGCGATGATTATATTGAGACCGAAATGATAGAAGCTCTTTATACTAATCTTAAAAAGTATGATGCTGATATATCTTGTTGTGGACATTTAGAGATTTATCCCCATGGGTATAAAGAGAGGAATTGTTCTGTTGACTTTGTGAAAGTCTATACTCCTGAAAGTGCTTTGCGATGCTTTTTATATACAAATGAAATAGATGTTGTATCATGGAATAAGCTGTATAAAAAATATTTGTTTGAAGGTATTGTTTTTCCGTTGGGGAAGTTGTATGAAGATCATTATACAATATATAAACTTTTAGATAGGGCAAATAAGATTGTGTATGATTCGAAACCACAATATAATTATTGTAAACGTGACAGTTCAATAGGGGGAGTAGCTTTTAATAATAAAACATTGCAACTTAAAGACGCATTAGATTTAGAATGCAATTATATTATGAAAAAATATCCAGCCATTGTTAAGGATATAACTGTTGCAAAGATTACATGGTTAATAGTTATCTACAATAAAATGCTTTTATCTAATTGTATTAAGAATACGTATAGGTTGTTTATAAGAAAACAAATTTGTCGTAATATTTTAAACATTCTTAATAGCTCTTTTATTGGGAATGTACGAAAAATTCAATTGTTATTATTAGGTATTAGTCCATTATTATATGCCTATGCTTATAAAAAATATATAAAAAAATATCGTGGAATGTATATGTGATGTATGCGTAATTTAAATTTTTGGCTCTTGTTCCCTTTTTTGGAACCGTTGCTTTTTAAAGATTATCTTATTGGCATCGACCACATCTTTACTATACTTAAACTTTTGGCCTTCTTTATTTTATTAAAAGAGTATGTAAAAAAGAGGATGATGTCAACACTAATGTTTTTTGTGGTTATATATCAAGCATGGCTGTTTATAGCTACTTTTATCAGTGATAATGGCAATATTTTCCGTTTCTTTGGACCGGCAATTTCTACAATTGGAGTGATTTTGTATGTGGAACTTGCTGTAAAAAAAAGAAAGATTCTACAATGTTTTCAATATCTCGTTCAAATATTAGTAGTGTTCTGTCTGATAAATTTTTTCACCATTATCCTACTTCCAAATGGATTTAATTATCATGGAGGTGATAATTATTTATTCTTTTTGGGGTTAGAAAATCGTTTTGTTTTTTATTTTTTACCATTGGTCGCTTTTGCTTGTATCTATTCTCATATGAAGTTTGGTAAGGTTAAAAAAAGCATTTATTTGATTAGCCTTTTTAATATGATGGTTTTGATTTTTAAATGGGCAGTGGGTGGTATGTTAGGGTTAATCATGATTAATGTGTTAATAATATTTAGAAAACACTTGTTACCTTACCGACTGTTTAATAGCTTAACTTGCTTTTTTATGGTATTGCTCTCTAATTTCTTATTAGTATTTTTAAGGCTACAAGAGTATTTTGAAGATTTCATTGTAAATGATTTGGGAAAGGATATAACCTTGACAGGAAGAACGGAACTTTGGGATTATGGATTTTATTCTTTTATCAAGCATCCTATATGGGGAATAGGATATTTGGATTTAGATAATTTACCTCCTGATATGCTTAATGTAGGACATATGCATAATTTGTTTATGAATGTTCTTTTTTATGGAGGATTAGGCGGATTAATTCTTTTTATTATTATCCAGCTTATTTGGGTAAAACGCCTTTATAAATATCGAAAAACATTTGAAGCATCAGTTTTGAATTTAACCCTTTTTGTTTCATTAATGATCTCATTAGGTGATACATTTGATTCTGCTACATATTGGTTATTGGTTGTGATGTGCTGTTCTTTAGGAAAAATTAAAAAAAATGAATATTATGGATACAGTAAGACTTTCAATAATTACAGTAACTTATAATAGTGAACAGCATTTGCGCACTACTATAGAGTCAGTTTTGTCTCAAATAGATTATCTTTATGAGTATTGGATAATAGATGGTGGTTCTACAGATAGTACATTGTTTATTATTAAATCATACTTATCTGCTTTTCAAGGTAAGTTGCACTTTATTTCTGAGAAAGATAAAGGTATTTATGATGCGATGAATAAGGGTATATGTTTGTCTACAGGAAATGTTATAGGAATTATCAATAGTGATGATTATTACAATGCAGGGGCTTTTGAAACTGTTGTGTCACAATTTAGCAATGATTCCATAGGACTACTTTATTCAGATGTTAATCGTATAGATTTAAATGGCAATATAACAAAGGTGATTGAAGGAAATGAAGCTGATTTAAAATATGGGATGTCTTTTAATCATCCTACTTGTTTTATTAGTAAAGAAACATATGACAATATTGGCTTATTTGATTTGCAATTTAAAATTGCTGCAGATTATGATTTAGCATTGAGAATAGTGGATAAAGGCATAAAGAGAAAAAAATCAGATATAATATTAGCATCATATAGGGAAGGGGGGATTAGTAGTTGGAATCCTAGAGGAAGGAAAGAATCGTATATAATTCAAAGGAATTTTTTTTGTTTGTTTTGGGCTTTGTATTTGTATGTTAAAAACAAGATTCATTATATGATATATAAGGTTAATTTTTAGAAACCTGCTTTTTTATGAAAAAAATAATGCATGTGGCAGAACCCTTTGCAACAGGTGTTCTAAGCTTTCTTATAGATATAACAAAGCGGCAAGTTGAAGATTATGAAGTTTATATTCTCTATGGTGTTCGTCCGTTAACTCCTAAGAATGTTGAGCTATTATTTGACAAACGGGTGCATCTTATAAGAATAGATTCTTTCAGAGGTGCATGGGGTACAGTAATTGGTTTGAAAGCTTATGATGATGTGCGTAAATGGTATGGGATAATAAAACCTGATATTGTTCATTTTCATTCATCTGCATCTGGTTTTGTTGGTAGGTGGGCATTGTCTTGTAAGAAAATTCCGGTGTTTTATACACCTCATGGTTATTCATTTTTAATGAAAGACGGATTAATGCTTAAACGCTTTTTGTTTTGGGTGATGGAATACCTTTCGGCTAAAAGACCGGCAGTAACTATTGCTTGTAGTGAGGGAGAGTACAAAGAGGCACTCAAATTGTCTGCTAATTCAACTTATGTGAATAATGGTATTAATATACACGAATTGGAAATGTTTGTTCGTCCCATTGGTCAATTTCAGAATCCGATTAAAATATGTACTAGCGGACGGATTCTCTATCAGAAGAATCCCCGACTTTTTAATGAAATAGCTGAACTACTTCCTGAAGCACAATTCATTTGGATTGGTGAAGGCGAATTGAAGGATGAACTGACTTCTTCCAATATCAGTGTTACCGGTTGGATAAAGAGAGAAGAAGCATTAGATGTTATTAAAGATGCAGATTTCTTTATTTTGCCATCATTATGGGAAGGACTACCTATATCATTGCTTGAAGCAATGTACCTTAAGAAAATTTGTTTAGTGAGTAATGTGATTGGTAATCGCGATGTAATAAGGAATGGTGTAAATGGATTGATATGTAATTCTGCCGATGAATATGCTGATTCGATACGTGATATAATAAATGGAAAGATTGATGGCATTTCGCTTTCCGAACGTGCGTCTGAAGATGTGGAACAAAATTACAATGTGGATTTGATGGTTCAAAAATATGATGAAATTTATAAAAAGGGTAGTAATCTACAAAATCATAGTTAAAACAATTTCAATATGAACTATTTTATAACGGGAGGTTCTGGTTTCATTGGAACCCATTTGGCAAATCTTCTTAAAGAAGTGTATCCTCAAAGTAACATTTATAATTTGGATATTGTGGAAAATAGTCAAAATGGTAGGGCTATTTATATATATTGTGACGTAAGAACAACTATCAATTTGAATAATGTAGAAATTACTTCTGATGATGTCATTTTCAATTTTGCGGCAGTTCATCGTACTCCTGGGCATCTTGACCATGAATATTTTGAAACAAATATTTGTGGAGCAGAAAATGTATGTGCGTTTGCTGAACGGCATGGTATTAAGAAAATCGTATTTACTAGTTCTATAGCACCTTACGGTGCAGCTGAGGATTTGAAAGAGGAAACAACTCTTCCAACTCCCAATACTCCTTATGGAATATCAAAGTTGGTGGCTGAAAAAATTCATGCTGTCTGGCAGGCTAAAGATAGTCAAACGAGGCAGCTTATTATTGTTCGTCCTGGTGTGGTGTTCGGTAAAGGAGAAAATGGAAATTTCACTCGCCTCTATTGGGGGATACGTGAACGTAAATTTATGTATCCGGGTAGAAAAGATACAATAAAAGCCTGTATTTATGTAAAGGAATTAGTTCGTTTTATGTTATACAGACTGGAACATCACGAACAAGGGGTGGAATTGTATAATTGTACATTTGAACCGGCTTATACTATTGGGCAGATTGTTGAGACAATGAAAAAGGTGACAGGCATGAAGCATACTGTTCCATTGATACCTGCTTGGATATTAATGTCTGCGGCTGCTGTAGCTGGATGCCTGGGTGCGCCTATGGGAATATGTCCGGCACGTGTTAAGAAACTGATGGTTTCGACTAATATATGTGGTAAGAAATTGGCTGACTCAGGTTATAAGTTTCATTATACATTTGAAGAGGCTATAGCTGATTGGTTTAAGGATAATGGCAAGCAATGTTTGAAATGAGAAGGTTCTTTCTGATTTTTTTATTTATTGTTTGTCTTGCGGAACTAGGAAGGTCTCAAATCAACTACGGCACCACCGGCCTGATGAACATGCCCACCGCCGACATGCAGCGTGATAAAACCTTTATGGCAGGTGGAAACTGGTTGAATCATCACGCTACCGTTCCCCGTTGGTGGTATGACACATGGAACTACTATATCAATATTACCATTTTCCCATGGTTGGAGGCAGGTTATCTGTGTACCGGTCATAAAGCTGTTCCTGTGGATTATGGTAAT
>ERZ1673697.2117-NODE-2117-length-19018-cov-6.744555_pt1 | contig 19018 bp, 21 predicted proteins | sample MGYA00580227_ERZ1673697 | MGnify/ENA primary metagenome ERZ1673697 (study PRJEB41218, sample SAMN15661759) | gut metagenome | host: Homo sapiens | place: Canada: London | collected 2015-08-20/2019-03-30 | study: EMG produced TPA metagenomics assembly of...
CAAGCGGTTAAGACGCCGCCCTCTCACGGCGGAAACAGGGGTTCGATTCCCCTACAGGCTGTACTGTTTTAGTGCTCAAGTTCTTTAGAGATAAGGACTTGGGCATTTTTTGATTTAAGTTATATGTAAAGATTTGTACATTCGTGCTAATGAAACGAATTTCTTTGTGCAGAGCTGACATTGCAAAGAGATGACAAAGAGTACATAATAACATCAGCAAAACAAATATAAGTAAAACACAGCAAAGGTGCTGAGAACAGAAGTTCTTAGTGCCTTTTTAATTTCAGAAAAAGGAGGAAAGTCTCATGGAATATGAAATTCAAAAACATTTACATTATGCAGGAATACCAAGTTTTAATCGGTATCCGGTAACAAGAGAATTAGACGGTGTGGACATTGCAATCATGGGAGTACCCTTTGACAGCGGTGTAACCAATAGACCAGGTGCAAGACTTGGTCCCAGAGCAATCCGAAACATGAGCCAGCTCACTAACTGCTTTGCCTATCCATGGGATTACAAGCTTAGCCAGAAAGCAAAAATTATCGACTATGGTGATGTTGGATATTATGTAGGTGCAGATGCCACAAGGGTTATGTTGGAAGCAACCTATGAACATGCAAAGAAAATTCTGGATGCAGGCTGTAAACTGCTGACACTTGGCGGAGATCATACCATTCCTTATGGAATGGTAAGAGCAACAAGTGAAAAGTACGGAAAACTGGCATTGCTGCATTTTGATTCCCATCAGGACAGCACACCAACTACAGACGGTAATGTATCCCATGCAAACTTTGCTTATGATTTGCAGGCTGAAGGCTGTATTGATCCATCTCATTCTGCACAGGTATTCATTCGTACCGAAATGACCGAGTGTGGTTACAATATTTTCCATGCACAGGATGCGGTATTTATGGATATGGAAGACCTGGCAGGAAAGATTAAGGCAGTCATTGGTGATATGCCGGTATATCTTACCTTTGATATTGATGCGCTAGATCCATCAGCCGCACCGGGGACAGGAACACCGGTAGTCGGAGGACCATCCTCTGCACAGGTGCGGAAATTATTGTATTCCTTAAGAGGAATCGACGTAGTGGCAGCAGACCTGGTAGAAGTGCTTCCGGCATATGACCACAGTGAGATTACAGCACTTGCGGCAGCAACAATAGCACAGGACTTAATGTACCTTATGTACAATAAATAAAAATAACTTATCCGGGTTAGGAGGATTCATTATGAAAAAGAAAATTTTAAGTGTAGTATTATCATTAGCAATGGCAGTTTCCATGTGTGCATGTGGCGCCGGCAAAGGTTCAGAGAACAAAGATTCCGGTGAAATGGCGGAGGTCACGCTTGGAACTACATCATGGCCTACCAATATGTTTTTCTATCTGGCAAAAGAAAAGGGGATTTTTGAAAAGAATGGCGTAAATGTCAACATTCAGGATTTTTCATCTACCACTGAAAGTACAAATGCATTTGTTGGCGGAAAACTGGATTTTTGTACCTTTGCATCTTCTGAGACCATTTCACCATTTGCACAGGGAGGAGAATTCTCTATTGTACTTGAAACAGACAAGTCGAATGGCTGTGAAGGTCTGGTTGCAACCTCTGATATCAAGAGTGTTGCAGACTTAAAGGGAAAGACAGTTGCAACACAGTTGTACAGTGTAGACCATATGTTTTTGTTAACGCTGCTGGATAAAAATGGAATGACAGAAAAGGATATTAATATTGTAGATATGTCTATTCAGGAATCTGGGAATGCCTTTGTAGCAGGACAGTGTGATGCTGCATGTATCTGGGATCCATATTTTTCCCAGGCAAAAGAGGCCGGTGGTACAGAATTATTCTCTTCTGCGGATGAGCCGGATTTAATCACAGATGTTTTAGGGGCTTCCAAGTCGCTTTGTAAGGATAATCCGGAGGCTGTTACAGCAGTGATAAAAAGTTTCTTTGATGCAGTAGCGTATTGGAAGGAGAACCCGGATGAAGCCAATGAATTTATGGGAGAAAAGCTTGGTGTAACTGCAGATGAATTTGCTGCCCAGATGGCAGGTTTGCTGATTCCGGATGCAAAAGGAGTGGTAGAAGCATTTACAGAGGCAGACGATTATACATACTGGGGTTATACACAGAATACAGTGCGTGATTTTATGTATGAACTTGGAGTACTTGATAACAATGATACAGATTGTGGAGATATGATTGATGCAAGCTTTGTAAAGAGCCTGGCAGAGTAAAATCCAAATACACGAATAAAAACAACGGTTTTACAATGGATAGAACCGTTGTTTTTGTGGTGCGTCTGACGGCATGGTGGAGCTATATCACAGAAACCGAACGTGTATATGGAAACTCAACTCTTGACCCACAGAGAATTTCATGCGTATAATTAGCAATAGGAAGGACGGATGAACATGAACTGCGAAGACTTAATGAATATGAAACAAATCAGACAGGGCATGAAGTTAGTTGCAGGAGAAAGAGGGATAAACCGGAATATCCGCTGGATTTATTTTGCGGATTGTGTGCAGTGCCTGAATAATGAAGTTGATTTGTCAGAATTGATACATGGAGAAGAACTGGTAATCGTAACTAATGAGAGCCTGACGGGAAATGATGATACGATCATTGATATGATAAAAGTAATGTTTGATAAGAATATTGCGGGATTTGTTATCAATGAGGGACAAATTTCCGACAAGGTGATAGATTATTGTAATGAAATCGAACTGCCGCTTTATGAATTGTCTATAGATCTGCATTTAATTGATTTATCCCAGATTGTCTGTAAGGCGCTGGTGGAGGAAGAAAGTAATACCAATTCCAGAGAGCGGATTTTATCCTCTGTTTTATATTCAGATAATGTCAACGCAGAGGAGATATTAGAGCAGGCGAATTATCTTGGGATTAATTTGTCGGGAAAGCACCGGATTATCGTGATGAATATACAGGATTCGGAAAGACAGCCCAATAAACGCAGGGCAGCGGATGAAGGCCATATGATGGAAATTCGGGAAAATATAAAAAAGAGTGTGGAAACGGAATTTCGCTCCTATGGAGTCCGGAATCTGATGGTGTTGTCCCAGGCAAATGCAGTGCTTATTCTTTTGCCCGCAGAGTTATTTAGCAGAGATCTTCTGGTTACGATTCTTACTAATATTATGAAGCGGGGCAGCGAGAAATATCATATTGCCATTAAGGCAGGCGTAGGAGCTTCCTATGAATATATTGAAGACTTTAAAAAGAGCTATCAGGAGGCCAGAAATGTTATGGCAGTTTCTAAGATAGCGTCAAAGGAAGAAAAAGTATACTTCTATGAGGATTTAGGAATATATTCACTGATTGCACAGATTTCCAATGGAAAATTTCTGGACGATTATGTGGAGAGCAGAATTGGGAAATTGATAAAGGCGGATCAGATGCAGGAGGGAGAGCTTTGCGAAACACTGGAGGCTTATCTGAACCATAACTGTAATGCAAATGCAACGGCGGAGGCATTGTTTATTCATAGAAATACCATGCGTTACCGTATGGACAAGATAAAGAAAATTCTGGATGATGAGTTAAGCGATATGTCGGTATTTCTGGAGTTGAAACTGGCTTTTGCCATTAAGTGCTATCGGGATAACCGGGGAGAATAGAAGCTTTGTGCGTAACGCACAATAATAATTATGAAACTGCCCCATTGTATCAGACAGAAAATATCAATATAATAAGTTCATCAATTAAAAATAATTATTTGAACCGGCGAAGTTCACAGATTCAGGTAAATTATTCAATGACAAAGACGTCAGAACAAAGTTCTGGCGTTTTTTATATTTTAACAGGGAAAGGAAGAAGAAATTATGAAAATGATTAAAGCGGTTGTAAGACCCGAAAAATGTGATGACGTATTAAATAGTTTATGTGAAGCAGGTTATCGTGCAGTAACCAGATTTGGAATCCTCGGAAGAGGAAAACAAAGAGGACTCAAGGTAGAAGATGTGTACTATGATGAAATTCCAAAGGAAATGCTGATGCTGGTAGTGGAAAATGAAGATGTTGAAAAAGTAACAGAAATTATCATCAAAACATCCAGAACAAGTGATGAAGGTTCCTTTGGAGATGGAAAGATCTTTATCCTTCCGGTAGAAAAAGTAATCACCGTAAGTTCTGGAAAAAGTGAGTTATAGGGGGATGTCTTATGAAGCAGATTGTAATTATATTAAGGCCAAATTGTTATTTTAAGACGAAGCAGGCATTAAGCGACAGCCGTCTTTTTGCTATGAGTACCAAAGAAGTATTAGGAAGAGGAAAAGCAACGGTACATTTTACAGCCGGAGAGGGAAAGACCATGAGTGCGTCAGAGCGGATTTATGAAAACGCACTGGTAGCCAAAAAGATGATTGAAATGGTTGTGCCGGATGAGGCAGTAAAAGCAGTCATAGACATTGTACTTTCTGTAAACAGCCATGGAACCGAAGGAGATGGAAAAATCTTCGTACTCCCGGTAGAAGAAAGTATTCGTATTCATACGGGAGAAAAGGGAGAAGATGCATTAATGTAAGCATCCGAAAAACTCCAGGAAGGGCGTGTTAGAAAGATGAAGAAGGATAGAGGAGATTTCAGGTTAAGGAAAGAAATATCACAGAAACGATATGTTGTATCCGCAATTATTACCTTTATTGTAATTTTTGCAGCATGGATGTTACTCTGCGTCAGCGGAAGTGTAAAGGAGCTGTTCCTGCCTTCCCCGGCAAAGGTTGTAAATGACATTATACAATGTGCAAAGGATGGTTCTCTCTGGGTGAATATGGGATATAGTATCTTCCGTATTACCATGGGATTCATTATATCAACTCTGATAGGTGTTCCGCTTGGAATCCTGGCTGGAAGCTTTAAACGCTTTGAAGCAGTCATTGCACCAATTTGTGAGTTTATTCGTTATATGCCAGTTCCGGCATTTGTACCGTTGGTTATGGTATGGTGTGGAATCGGAGAAGGTGCCAAGATTACTATTGTATTCTTAGGCTGCTTCTTCCAGATGGTATTGATGATAGCAGATGATGCGAGGAGTGTATCAGATGACCTGTTGTCTTCCAGCTATACGCTTGGAACAACCAGATGGACTACAATTACTAAGGTGCTGATACCGGCAATGGCGCCAAAAATGATGCTTACTTTAAGAATGATGATTGGATGGGGCTGGACTTATCTGACCGTTGCAGAATTGGTCGCTTCCAGTTCAGGACTCGGATATTCCATTTTAAAGGCACAGAGATTTTTACATACTGAAAGTATTTTCTCCAGAATTCTCATAATTGGCGTGTTGGGACTGATTACAGACAGAATGTTTGCATTTGCAATCAGGAAAATGTTTCCATGGGCAGAATAGAAGGAGGGATAAGAGATGACAGAAAAGAAAATAAAAAAAGATACAACAGGATCTCCGCTGGAAGCCCATGTAGCGAGCAGCAAGATAAGGGCAGAACATATTGATAAAGTATATATTTCAGGAAAGAAGAGTACAAAGGCAATTGATGATGTTTCAATAGATATACAGGATAATGATTTTGTCTGTATTGTAGGGCCTTCAGGATGTGGTAAGTCCACCCTGCTTCGTATGCTGGCGGGACTGGATTTTCCGACAGCAGGAAAGATTATCGTGGATGACAGGGCAGTAACCGGTCCCGGACCAGACAGGGGAATGGTATTCCAGACGTATACGTTATTCCCCTGGATGACGGTAGAGGATAATATTAAGTTTGGTCTGAAATTAAAAAAGATGCCAAAAGATGAGCAGCAGAAAATTGCAGACCGTTATCTGGATATTATCGGACTGAAGAAATTTGCGAAATCCTATCCGAAGGAGTTATCCGGAGGAATGAAACAGAGAGTGGCAATTGCCCGTGCACTGGCAAACCAGCCAGAGGTACTTCTGATGGATGAGCCCTTCGGAGCGCTGGATCCGCATACCAAGTCCATGATGCAGCTTCTGATGCGTGAAATCTGGGAAACAGAGCATCCGACGGTAGTGTTCATTACCCATGATATTGATGAAGCAGCCTTTCTTGCAGATAAGATTTATGTTATGTCAGCAAGACCGGGAAAGGTCATCAAAGAGGTAAACGTATATCTGCCTCATAAGCGCAGGCTGGAATTAAAGGATACACCGGAATTTATTCAGATAAGAAAAGGAATCAATGATTTGCTGTATTCTGCAAATCAGGATGCTGAGGAAGAATAGATGGCAGGATATGTGGCAGCAGTTCAGATGGAGTGCATCACTGGGGAAATCAGAGAAAACAGCACCCATATCATACGACTTTTAGAGCAAATGAAGCAGAAACAGCCAGAAGTGGTACTGGCAGTATTTCCAGAGATGGCTCTGTATGGATATGAGAAATTAGAGGAAATATCCACAAGAACCAGTCCGTCTGAAATTGAGGAAAATCTCAAAGAGATTGCATCTGTTTGTCAGGCACAGCGGTTAAATGCAGTGGTAGGCGCTCCGTATTTCGGGAAAACAGGATTGGAAAATGCATTATATTTTTTAAATATTCAGGGAGTGGTACAACATGTGTATTCCAAGATGCATCTGATTGAAACAGAAAAAAATGTGTTTGTACCTGGAAAATCCTATGGAATCTGCCAGACGCCTTTTGGAAAAATCGGATTTTTAATCTGCTGGGACAGTGCCTTTCCGGAAACAGGAAGAACATATGCAGGGGCAGGCGTCAGGCTGCTGGCAGTCAGTGCCGCATGGGAGAACCCCTACGAAAGGCAGTGGGAGCTGGCTGTTTGCGGAAGAAGTTTCGATAATGATATTTCGGTGGCAGCTTCTAACTGTATTGGAAAAAGCGGTGGACTGCGGCTCGCAGGACAATCCATGATTACGGACTGTCTGGGAAATATTTTAGCAGAAAAAACAGATGGAAGGGAAGGATTTATCACTGCAGATCTGGATCAGATGCTGACAAAAGAAAAACGTCGGGGCTTCGGTTCCCAGATAGAAGAACTGAAAGATGAAGGAGAAATAAAAGAAGATATCCGTGTTTTTATAGGATGGAAAGAAGGAAGAAAATGAGTATAAGCAGAATGGTATACACCGGGACTTCTTATTTTGGAAAGTTTGCCAGAAATGAAATAAAAACAGAGATCGTAAAACACCATTTTAAAAAGGCATTTTTGATTTCGGATAAAGACCTGATAAAATGCGGGATTGTTGCGAAAGTAGAAGAGGTTTTGAAGGAAAACCAAACCTCTTACGAGATAGATGCAGAAGTAAAGCCGAATCCTACTATCGAAAATGTTATTTATGGTCTGGAGCTTTATAAAAAAAGCGGCAGCGATTTCATCATTGCAGTAGGGGGCGGCTCTGTCATTGATACAGCGAAGGCAATTGCAGTCATTGCCAATAACCCGGAAAATGCAGATGTGGTTTCTCTGGAAGGAATGGATAAAAGCAGTCATCCGGCAGTACCGATCATTGCACTTCCCACAACGGCAGGAACCGGTTCAGAAACGACGATGGACTATGTTATTACTAATACCAAAGAGAAGCGGAAAATGGCATGTATGGATTCCAAGGTTGTTCCGGCAGCGGCGATTCTGGATACGGAGATCATGGCATCCCTTCCTTTGAAACTGACAGCGGCAACTGCTATGGATGCCCTGACTCATGCAGTAGAATCTTACCTGTCGCTGGGGGCGTTCTCCTTTTCGGAAACACTTTCCCTGAAATCAGTAAGTCTTATTTCAGAAAATTTTTTAAAGGTACTGGAGAATCCTGGGGATTATGAAGTGAGAAAAGAACTTGCCATTGCACAGTATATGGCAGGTATGAGTTTTACCAATGTAGGACTTGGAATTGTTCATTCCATGGCACACCCTTTAAGTGCATTTTATGATGTGCCTCATGGCGTAGCAAATGCGCTGATTCTGCCCTATGTACTGGAGTTTAATGCGGAAGTCTGCGGGGATAAAATAAAAGAGTTGGCAAAAGCATTTGATTCCGGGTTTGATATGACGAAGGATGCAAAGGAAGCACTAAAATGTTGTGTAGATACTATCCGTAAGTTTAATACTCAGGCAGGACTTCCACAGACGCTTGTGGAAATCAATGTGAAGACAGAAGATATTGATGCTTTAGCACAGTCTGCATATGCAGATGCTTCCACACCGGATAATCCAAGGGAAGTAAGTGCTGAGATGTTAAAACAATTGTATAAAAAAATGTATGAATAAATGTAAGGAAAAGAAAGGAAACATTGAAATGTTAAGAGAGGAATTACCAGAAATTATTACAGGTCATGTACCCGGACCAAAAGCAAAGGCATTATTGAAAAAGAGAGATGAGGCGCTGCCAAAGGCATTGTGTGGATATACATACCCAATCTGTATCCGCAGAGGAGAAGGAGCCATCTTAGAGGATGTCGATGGAAATAAATTCCTTGATTTTATCGGTGGTGTCGGTGTATTAAATATCGGCTATTCCAGACCGGAAGTAGTAGAGGCGGTAAAAGAACAGGCAGAAAAATATTTTCATTGTATTTTTAATGTAGTAGCTCATGAGGGATATATTGAACTGGCAGAACAATTTGATGAACTGATGCCATGCAGTGGTGATAAAAAGAAAACCTTCTTTGCCAACAGTGGAGCAGAGGCCGATGAGAATGCCATTAAAGTGGCAAAGGCATATACCGGGCGCCAGAGTATTATCTGCTTTTCCGGAGCATTTCATGGAAGAACGAACCTGACTATGGCATTGACAGCGAAAAAATCATATGCCCTTGGCATGGGACCATTCCCATCCGGAATTTACCGGGCGGAGTTTCCATATCTCTATCGTGCACCGAAGGGATATACCGAGGAAGAAGCGATCGATTACTATATCCGGAAGTTAACAAAATTATTTGACGAAGCAGCACCTGCATCGGATGTGGCAGCAATCTTAGTGGAGCCAATTCAGGGCGAAGGTGGATTTATCCCGGCGCCAATCGAATGGGTGAAGGCGGTAAAAAAAATATGTGATGATAATGGGATCCTCTTAATTGCAGATGAGGTACAGTGTGGTAACTGTCGAAGCGGACGTTACTTTGCCTCTGAATACTGGAAGGATGCAGGGGCAGCACCGGATATTATTACAACTGCAAAATCTATGGGCGGTGGCGCTCCTATCAGCGCCATTACTGCAAGAGCCGAGATTATGGATGCGGTACCGGCAGGAACCATTGGAGGAACCTACTGTGGTAATCCACTGGCATGTGCATCAGCGCTTAAGGTAATGGAAATTATGAAGAAAGAGGACTATGCCGGAAAAGCACAGAAAATTGGTAAAACAGTCAGTGCAGCCTTTAATAAAATGAAGGAAAAATATGAAGAAGTCGGGGATGTGCGTGGACTCGGTTCCATGATTGGTGTGGAATTTGTAAAGACCAAAGAGGGAAAAGAGCCTTATCCGGAGTTTGTTTCCGAACTGATTCAGACAGCGATTCAGAAGGGACTGATGCTTGAAAATGCAGGCTCTGCCGGAAACGTGGTTCGTTTTCTTGCACCACTTTGCATTACCGAAAAACAGTTAGAGCGTGGACTTGAGATTTTTGAAGAGGCAATTCAGGAAGCAGAAGAAGCATTGAAAAAGTAAGGGGGGAAATGGAATATGGAATTCAGTTATTACCTTCCGGTTAATCTGGTGTTTGGCAGGGGAAGTGTCGGAAAAATAGGAATTTTATCTGCTGATTACGGAAAGAAAGCGTTGATTATTACCGGACACAGCAGTACAAAAAAATCCGGATTGCTGGACCGGGTCATTAAGTATCTGAAAAAAGCAGGCGTAGACAGTGTTGTCTTCGATAAAGTAAAGCAGAATCCCCTGACTACGACAGCCCAGGAGGCAGCGGAGTTTGCAAAAAAGGAAGCTTGTGAACTGGTAATTGGCGTTGGTGGCGGAAGCATCATGGACTGTGCCAAGGCAGCAGCATTTTTAAGCGTGAATGAAGGCGATATTAACGATTACATTTTTAATCGTTTAAAGAGCGATAAGGCATTACCAATTCTTCTGGTGCCCACAACCTGCGGAACCGGAAGCGAAGGAAATGGCTTTGCAGTTCTGACAAATCCGGAAAATGGTGATAAGAAGTCCCTGCGGTGCAATGCTATTGTTGCAAAGGCATCGATTATCGATTCAGAGTGTATGATGACAATGCCAAAGGGAATTCTTGCATCGGTAGGTTTTGATGCACTTTGTCACTGTATGGAGGCATATATCAGTAAAATCAGCCAGCCTATGACAGATATGATGTGTGAAAAGGGAATGAAACTGATTGGAAAATATCTGATTCCGCTTTTTGAAGGAGAATGTGCGCCGGGAGCATGGGATGCAGTCAGTTTTGCTAGTACCCTTGGCGGAATGGTAATCAATACGGCAGGTGTTACTCTTGCTCATGGTATGGAACATCCGGCAAGCGGACTTCGGGATATTACCCATGGAAAAGGACTTGCGGCACTTACACCGGTGGTAATGGAAGCAAGTGTGTCAGGCTGTCCGGAGAAGTTTGCAGTGATTTCCAGATGCTTAGGCGGTATGGATGAACATGACTGTGTGGAGAAAATCCGGGAATTTATTGAAAAGTTAGAATTGACGGTTACTTTGGGTGAACTTGGAATTAAGGAAACGGATGTACCATGGATGGCAGCGAACTGCATGAAGGTATCTGCAGCAGGGATTTCTTATCATCCTGTTACATTTGGCAGGGAGCAGATAGAAGAGTTATATCGAAAAGCGTTGTAAGTAAGGAGAAAGGTATCCATGAAAAAAAACAAGACATTTATAAACGGGAGCTGGATAGAGGGAACATCCGGGAAAACATTACAGTCTGTCAATCCGGCAACCGGTGATGTGATTGCCGAGGTACAGGAAAACAGTCTGGAAGATGTAGAACAGGCAATTCAGGCAGCAAAGGAATCCTTTTATGTTACCAGAGAATGGCGGGATATGGATGTCCAGAGCCGCAGTGATGTGCTTCTTAAAATTGCTGATATGGTAGAGGAAAGATTAGAAGATATTGCAGAAACGGAGTCCATGGACAACGGAAAGCCATTGCGGGAAGCGGAGGCAGATGTGGATGATGCCGTCCATTGTTTTCGTTACTACGCAGGACTGATTCGTACCCCGCAGAGCGGCGTTTACGGGGTTAACAGTAACTTCGGAGCGATGCACTCTTATACAGTACACGAGCCGGTAGGCGTATGCGGACTGATTACTCCGTGGAACTTTCCATTTTTAATGGGTATCTGGAAGATGGCTCCGGCACTTGCAGCAGGAAACAGTATCATTTTTAAACCAAGTTCAGATACGGTACTGTCCGCCATAAAAATGTTTGAAATCTTTGAAAAAGCAGGACTTCCAAAGGGCGTTGCAAATCTGGTGATCGGACCGGGAAGTACGGTAGGCAGCCTTCTTGCGGAAAGCAAAGATGTGGATATGATAACATTTACCGGAAGTACCGCCGTAGGTCAGAATATTATGCGTGCAGCAGCCGGAAATGTAAAGAAAATCGGTCTGGAGCTGGGAGGAAAGTCGCCGAATGTGATCTTTGCAGATGCCGATCTGGATGCAGCAGTAGAGTGGGCAATGATAGGAATCTTTTTTAATCAGGGCGAGGTATGCTGTGCCGGTTCCAGAATTATCATTGAGAAGTCTATTAAAGATGAGTTTGTAAAACGTCTGTCAGGAAGAGCGAATCGAATGACTCTTGGAAATCCTCTGAACAATCCGGATATGGGACCTTTGGTTTCAAAAAAACATATGCAGGATGTACTTGCGTATATTGAGATTGGAAAGCAGGAGGGCGCAAAGCTGGTTTGCGGCGGTTATCGTTATGAGGAAGGCGAGTGTGCAAAGGGATATTTTGTATGTCCGACAATTTTTGATGAATGTACCAGAAATATGCGTATTGTGCAGGAGGAAATTTTTGGACCAGTGGTAGTAATACAGACATTTGAGACAGAGGAAGAAGCCATTGTCCTTGCAAATGATACGATTTACGGACTGGCAGGTGCGGTGTTTACCAATGATGCTACAAAAGCAATCCGGGTAATTAAGGAAATCCGCGCGGGTATTACATGGGTTAACTGTTATAATCCTGCATTTTCCGAAGCACCCTGGGGCGGCTATAAAATGAGCGGCATCGGAAGAGAGCTTGGTGTTCATGGACTTGAAGAGTACCAGGAAGTAAAGCAGATTAATATGAGCCTGGCCTCTGGAATACCGGGATGGTATAAGAACTAAAAATTTTTGTTGGAAAGGCAAAGGGCAATGCCCAAATATTTACAATCCATGGCGGATTGCCATGCTCATAAAACATACCGGCCCTGAATGAAGCCCCGCACAAATGAATTTTGTGCGGGGCTTCATTCAGGGCCGGTGTTGAAATGCCCGATAATTTAGTACATTTAATGATTCCTCTGCTTTTTCCAGGGTTTTGCAGCTTCTTCAGCGGGAACAGTTTTATATTGTTGGACGATTCAGGCTTTGTCTAGCTTATCAGATTGTCATTCTGATATTTCTTTGCGACATTGAGTGACTGGAGTAAAAGACAAATCAGTGCTGCAATATAGGCGATGACGTATATGATAAAGGCGCTGCCGCGCATATATTCATTCGTATCTGTCACCTGGAAAATAATCGGGAAGAAAAGGGATAATATGGATAGCAGCATGTTCAGGAAAACAGGGGCTGCAAACAGTAAAAGCTTTTTATTCCTGCATCCTCCGATGGCGCATCCAAGCTGTATAGGTATAAGCGGAGACAGCGCGAAACCAAGTGCATTTCCGATGACATGGGGGGATGAAGTATATTGCGGGAGCGCCTTCCAGCAAAACAGTGATTATTTCGGAAATCATTACAACTATAATTGTACAAATAGCGTATTTAAAGAGCCGCGTATTGGAAAGTGTTACAAACTTTCTGCCGGAAGAAAGAAGGATGGGAATATGAACAGGAACTTGAATTTCCAATACTTTTATATTAAAATAATGATATAAGATTTTCGTCAGTTTTGACAAAACAGGCACCTGATTTTAAAACTTAAGGAGGATATACAGTATGGCTTTAATGACCGGAAAAGAATATGAGGAAAGTTTAAAAAAAATGAAGATGCGGATCTTTCTTTTTGGCGAAGAATTTGAAACAGCCGTGGGGCATCCGATTCTTCAGCCTTCCATTAATTCAATCAAAGCGACCTACGACCTGGCACATATGCCGGAATATGAAGATTTGATGACTGCAACCTCAAATATTACAGGGGAGAAGGTGAACCGTTTCACCCACATCCATCAGAGCGCAGAAGATCTGGTGAAGAAAGTTAAGATGCAGCGTTTGCTCGGACAGAAAACAGCGGCATGCTTTCAGCGTTGTGTCGGTATGGATGCGTTTAATGCCGTCTATAGTACGACTTATGAGATTGACCAGAAATACGGAACAGCGTATCATGAGAATTTCCGTAAATTTGCGGCCTATGTTCAGGAAAATGACCTTGTTGTTGACGGTGCGATGACGGATACCAAAGGTGACCGCAGCCTTGCGCCATCCAAACAGGCAGACCCGGATTTATTCCTTCATGTCGTTGAGCGACGTCCGGACGGTATTGTTGTCCGCGGTGCGAAAGCCCATCAGACAGGCATTGTCAATTCCCATGAAGTTCTCGTTATGCCGACCATTGCCATGGGACCGGAGGATAAAGATTATGCCGTTTCCTTTGCAGTTCCGCTGGATTCGGAAGGCCTGATTATGGTTGTCGGCCGTCAGAGCTGTGATACCAGAAAGAATGAAGGAACCACTCTGGATGTTGGAAATGATGTTTACGGCGGCATGGAAGCATTAACGGTTTTTGATAATGTGTTTGTTCCGAATGACCGCATTTTCATGAATGGAGAGACCGAATTTGCAGGAATGCTTGTGGAACGCTTTGCCGGATATCACAGACAGAGCTACGGCGGATGCAAAGTCGGGGTAGGGGACGTACTGATCGGCGCCACTGCGCTGGCAGCGGAATATAACGGTGCGGAAAAAGCGTCTCATATTAAAGATAAACTGATTGAAATGACCCATTTGAATGAAACACTGTACTGCTGTGGTATTGCCTGTTCATCCGAAGGTACGGAGACCGCTTCCGGCAACTACCTGATTGATTTAATGCTGGCAAATGTATGTAAACAGAATGTGACCCGTTTTCCATATGAAATCGCCCGTCTGGCACAGGATATTGCCGGAGGCCTGATGGTAACGCTTCCGTCTGAAAAAGACATTAATCATCCGGTGGCAGGGGCTTATATTAAGAAATACTTTGCGGGCACCGCAGGAACATCGGTTGAAAACCGTTTCAAGATTATGCGTCTGATTGAAAATCTGACGATGGGTACAGCCGCAGTCGGATATCTGACCGAGTCTCTTCACGGCGCGGGAAGTCCTCAGGCGCAGAGGGTTGTGATTTCCAGACAGAGCAATATGCCGGGCAAAAAAGAAATGGCTAAGGCAATTGTCCATATCGAAGATTGACGGGAGCCGGAGATTCATGGAAGTTCTTGAAAAAATACGTCAGGTAATCGACGGGTCTGTACGTCCTTATTTACAGGGACATGGCGGAGATATCGAAATTTTGGATTTTACAGAAGGCGTCCTGCGCTTCCGGCTTACCGGGATGTGTTCAAACTGTCCGTCTTCCTTATTTACGACAGAGGATATTGTAAAAAAAGAAGTGATGGATCAGGTTGCGGAGGTCCGGGAAGTCAAACTGGAAGCCGGAGTCAGCGATGAAATGATTGATTTTGCAAAAAAACTGCTGCAGCATTGAGAGGACATGCTATGATTTGCGGCGTTAAATACTGCGGTGGATGTAATTCACGCTATCATCGGACGAAGTTTTTTGACCATGTGAAAGAAGCGTGCGGGAATGTGGATTTCCAGTATGTCCGGCCGGACACCGAATACGATCATCTTCTGGTGATCTGCGGATGTCTGTCCCGGTGCGCGGATATATCCTCGATCATGGTCAGAGGAAAAACATTTAAAATTTTTGATGAAAGTCAGCTTGAACAGACAGTTGAAGAAATACAACGATTATAATATTGGAGGCAGAGCGGATGTTCAGTGAAAATAATAAAAAATATATACATATTTATGTGGATTTGACAGATGAGACCGTCTGTTTTCATTCGGTATCCGCTCCATGCCGCCTTGGAAAAAACTTTTTGGATTTTATTTATGCCGATTTGAAAATTCTCGAGGCCCAGCCGGAGAAATTAAAGGATATTCATCCTTATTTTTCTCTGTGGACGGAAGAAATGACTCGGGAATTTCTTGCCGGGGACGATGCAAAAGAGGATTCGGGACAGAGCCGTCTTGAAAAATATCAGAAAACCTATAAAAACCTTTTAGAAACAGGGACCTCTGAAGCGGAGGATATCCGTGAAGAAACGCTGCACTATCTGCATCGACATTCTTTTTATTCGAACGCCACGCTGATCCGTCAGACCGTGAAAAATGAAAACCGCTGGATGCTGGACTATTTTCTGCGGGGCTTTGAGGATTGTCTGATGTTCGAACTTATGGAAATGATGCGTCGGCATACGATCGTAAAGGCCTGCAAAAACTGCGGCAGATTATTCATTCCGAAACGGAGCAATATCGACTATTGCAGCCGGATCTTTTCAGAGGATGGAAGAACCTGCTCGGATGTGGGATATATGAAAACCTTCGCAAAGACGGTGAAAAAGGATGATCTTCTTCAGGCCTATACCCGGGCTTATAAGGCCCATTATGCGCGGATGACAAAGCCGCGTAAAAAAGCGGCAAACATGACCAGAGAAGCATTTGAAGCCTGGTATAAACAGGCAAAAGAAGGTCTTGAAATGGCAAGACAGGGGAAAGTGGACCCGGAAGCCTATAAAGAATGGCTTAAAAAATAAGGAGCGGACGAAATGTTTTTAACAGCGATTATTACAGCGAGCGATAAAGGATATGCGGGGGAACGGACCGATGAAAGCGGGCCGGCCATTGCGGCGATGTTAGATGAAAATTACCGGGTCGTTTCCCGGGCTGTTCTTCCGGATGACCGAAAAATGCTTGCGGATGAGATGCGGCGTCTGTGCCGGCAATCCATGGACATTATCTTCACGACGGGGGGCACCGGATTTTCAGAGCGGGATGTGACCCCGGAGGCGACGATGGATGTAATCGACCGTCAGGCGCCCGGTATCAGTCAGGCGATGATGTTTCACAGTCTGAGCGTGACGCCAAAGGCCATGCTGAGCCGTGGCATTGCCGGCATCTGCGGTCATACACTGATTATTAATCTGCCGGGAAGTCCGAAGGCTGTCCGGGAAAATCTCGAGTATATTCTTGAACCATTAAAGCACGGCCTGGAGATATTAAAAGGCGAAGCCGGAGAATGTGGCGGCAGTATCCGGTAAATGCCTTGCTTTTTTTCGGGCGCTGTATTAGAATCCATATCCATCAATATGTCTATGTCCCAGTTCCGAAATCCGAAGCTGTATAAAATCATTGATGAATGTCTGGAGCGTCATCATGTGCCTCCAAATAAAATCAAAATGGAGATTACAGAGCGGGTTGTTCTGAACGACATGAACTATATGAAGCAATTAATGCAGTCCTTCACTTCCAAAGGCCTTCGTTTCTGTATGGATGATTTTGGCACCGGTTATTCGAATTTTGCCAATATCATGTATCTGCCTTTTGAACTTATTAAACTCGACCGGAGTCTGATCGAAGAAATTACATCAAATCAGAGAAACCGACAGGCTGTGCAGTCCATGATGGGAATGTTTCATGCGATGGATTTAAAAATTGTATCTGAGGGTATTGAAACCGAAGAACAGCAGAAGGTGCTGCGGGATATGGGAACAGATTATATCCAGGGATTTTATTATGCAAAGCAGATGCCGGAAGCGGCATTTGAAAGATTGCTGAACGGGTAATAGACAAACTTCGTATACTTTCAGAGAAAACAAAAAGTGTCAAAAATCTTAAAAGATTTTTGACACTTTTTTAGTTACTGCCGGCAATGGGACTTGAACCCATACGTGGTTGCCCACAACAGATTTTGAGTCTGCCTCGTCTGCCATTCCGACACGCCGGCATTTAAATGTGGGAATAACTCAACAGAAATTATTATACCGAACTGCCTCAGATTTGTCAATGAACTTTTTCCTGAAATATAGTTTTCTGTCTCCGGTGTTTTACAGTTGAAATTCTTTTTGGAATAGCCTATACTATAAATTAGTATTGTATACGGAGGAGGAAATGTATATATGGTAAAAAGAGTCGTCGGTATGTATTTCAGTCCGACAGGAACGACGGAAAAAATTGTTCAGGAACTGGTTGAGATACTGGCAATAAAATTCGGGTGTGAAAAGGCCTATGTTGATTTCACATTGCCGGGGATACGGGAAACAGCACAGTCTTTTGGAAAGGAAGATCTGGTCGTTTTCGGAACTCCGGTGTATGCAGGACGGGTTCCGAATGTTCTTTTAAAATACATCCATACGGTTCAGGGCGGCGGTGCGCTGGCGGTTCCGGTCGTTCTTTTCGGAAACCGGAATTATGATGACGCACTGGCGGAGCTTCAGGCGCTGCTGGTAGAGGACGGTTTTTTACCGGTTGCAGCGGGCGCTTTTGTCGGCGAACATTCTTTTTCGGAAATACTCGGGGCCGGACGTCCGGATAACGCGGATATGGAAGTGGCCGATAAATTTGCCGATGATATTCATATGAAACTTATTTCGGAAGATATTCCGGAGACTGCCCGTCTGCTGGAAGTCGGCGGCGAATATCCGTCCAAAGGCTATTACCAGCCGAGGGACCGAAAAGGAAATCCGGTGGATATCCGTAAGGTGAAACCAAAAACTTCAGATAATTGTACGGACTGCAAATTATGCGTGGAGGTCTGCCCGATGGGGTCGATCAGTTTCGATGATGTCCGGGAATTCACAGGAATCTGCATTAAATGCGGAAGCTGTATCAAAAAATGTCCGGAAGGCGCAAAATATTATGATGCGGAGAGTTATCTCTATCATCAGCATGAACTGGAAGAGGAATATACACGCCGGGCCGAACCGTCCCTTTTCCTGTAAAAAATCTAAAGATTCTTAAATTTGCCGCCTGTTTCTTAAGAAAGGCTTAAGAACCTTGATATTCAAAATTTGCTGTGTTATATTTGAATCAGGAACAGGGAAACCTTTATTTTAAGGATGGTGAGTTTATGGTGAAAGGGTTTATGAAAAAACATGGTTTGAAATTAATCGTTCCATTATATATGATTTTCTATCTGGCGTCCTTTCACTGGCTGGAACAGCGACAGACCTATGGTTTTCATGAAATTTATTCCAGCTTTGACAGCGCCATACCGTTTTGTGAGGTTTTTATTATTCCATATGTTCTGTGGTTCTTTTATATTGCGGCCACAGTCATCTGGTTTATGTTTAAGAATGATGACCGGAAAGAATATATGCAGCTGATCCTGAGTCTGGGGATTGGAATGACATTATTTCTGTTTATCTCCTGGGTTTATCCGAATATTCATTTTCTTCGTCCGGAAGCTTTTCCGCGGGAAAACATATTTACAGACTGGGTAAGGATGCTTTACAGCGTGGATACACCGACGAATATACTGCCGAGTATTCATGTTTATAATTCGGTCGCTGCCTGGATTGCCATCAGCCGGTGCAAAGCTCTGAAAAAACATCGTTTTGTTGTCAGCGGTTCTTTTGTTCTGACAGTTCTGATCGTTCTTTCAACGATGTTTTTGAAACAGCATACCGTTGTGGATGTCATCAGCGCCTTTATCTTAAACTTCACGGTATATATGTTTGTCTATCGGCTGGCAGACAACCGTGTCCCGGTAACAAGAAACGAGTTTGAATATTGAATCCGATAAAAACAGCGGAATCTGCCAAAATTGAACTGCTTCCCGTCAAGTAGACAATTAAAAAAATAAAAATTATTTCTGCCAC
>ERZ1673697.2133-NODE-2133-length-18842-cov-5.404162_pt1 | contig 18842 bp, 18 predicted proteins | sample MGYA00580227_ERZ1673697 | MGnify/ENA primary metagenome ERZ1673697 (study PRJEB41218, sample SAMN15661759) | gut metagenome | host: Homo sapiens | place: Canada: London | collected 2015-08-20/2019-03-30 | study: EMG produced TPA metagenomics assembly of...
AATATGATAATCGTAGAAGTGTATTCTGATTTGGGAACAACAGGTACAAATTTTGATAGACCTGATTTTCAGAGGATGCTGCAAGATATTCGGAAAAAGAAAATAAACTGTGTGGTGGTAAAAGATTTTTCGAGATTTGCTCGTGATTATATTGAAACTGGAAATTACTTAGAAAGAATTTTTCCATTTATGGGAGTGAGATTTATTTCCGTGACGGATCATTACGATAGTGAGAACCCAGTAGATGGTAATGGGAAACTGAAAGTCAATCTGAAAAATATTGTTAATGAGTTGTATGCTAAAGATATTTCACAGCGTGTTGAAAGCTCTAAAAGGGCAAAGTTGGAAAATGGAAGCTACATCGGAGGCATCCCTGCTTATGGATATGAAAAGCATAAGATTCAGGATAAGTGTGTATTGTTTAAAGAGAAGGAAACCAGTACGATTGTTCAGAGAGTATATGAAATGTATGATTTGGGAAAAAGAATTTCAGAAATTATAAAATTTTTATATGAATTGAAAGTTCATAGACCGACAGAATATCAGAAAACGAAACATGTCTATTGCCAAAACGGAGAAATTTTAAAACAATGGTCAGAAGTGACTTTGACAGCAATGTTGACAAATCCAATTTATATTGGAACTCTGATTCAAAAAGGTGGGAAGGTAAAAGAGCCTATTATTATTGAAAACGCACATGAGGGAATCGTATCGAAAGAGTTGTTTTATCGTGTGAATACATCTTTTGAAGAAAGAAAATCAGAGAAAAAGATTTTTTATACGAAAGAGTTGCAGGAACCAGATATTTTTCGGGATATCCTGTATTGCGGAGAGTGTGGGCATAAGTTAAGAAGAATTTGTACCTCTAAAAAGCAATCTTATAAACAGGTGTTACGAAGATATGTGTATGGATGCACTAATATTGGCAGGATTGATGGGGATAGATGCGATAGCCATTATATTCCTATGAAAATGATAGAAGAAATTGTTTTACAGGTTTTGAAAAAAGAATATATGCTTAGTTCTTTTCGAGCAAAGGATTACACTTCACATAATAATGAAATTGCACAGAAGAAAAAGCTACAACTTTTTCAAGAACAGAAAAGCGCAGAGGAACAGATGAAAGTCATTAGCTTAGATTTGAGCAGGACTTATATGGAATATCGGCAGAAGAAAATTTCTAAGGAACAATTTCTGAACTATAAAGAGAAAATGGAGGGTGTAAGGAGTGCTTTAGAGAAATCAATACTTGAAATACAGGAGAGACAGAATCAAATTGATGAGAGATCAGAGCGTGAAAATAAAATTATTCGTGCTTTAGTGAGATGTAAAGAGGGGGAGGCGTTGAATTATGATTTGATTCATACCCTGATAAAACGAATTGATGTTTATGCAGATGCTCGGCTGGAGGTACAGTTTTATTTCCAAAAGTCTGAATTATTGCAGGAGAAGAAAGGGGATAGGTAATGTAATGGAAGTGAGAATTGCACTGTATATGAGATTATCTATGGAAGATAAGGAAAACGAGGAAGAAAGCAATAGCATATTAAATCAAAGACTTTTGCTGAGAAGATTTGTACTAGACAAGTTTGCGGATGTTAAAACTGAAGTCATGGAATTTGTGGATGATGGATATTCGGGAACAAATTTTGATCGTCCTTCCGTTAAGGAATTATTGGAGAATGCGAAAGAGGCAAAGATAGATTGCATTATAGTGAAAGATTTTTCCAGATTTTCCAGAGATTACATAGAGATGGGGGCGTACTTGGAGCAGATATTTCCCTTTCTAGGTATAAGATTTATTTCTGTGAATGATCATTATGACAGTAATGATTATATTGGAAAATCAGCAGGTATGGATACATCCTTTAAGTATTTGGTTAATGATTTATATGCGAAAGACATTTCTGTAAAAGTAAAATCAACATTGGAAATGAAACGTGAAAAGGGAATCTATGCCAATGGAAGCACACCTTTTGGATATATGAAGTCTAAAGAGGATTGTCATTTGCTTGAGCCAGTAGAACCGGAGGCGGGGATCATCAGAAGAATATTTCAAATGACATTGGAAGGGTATTCTTCCAGTAAAATAGCAAAACTATTTAATGAGGAAGGTGTTATGACGCCGATGGAATATAAAATAAAGCGTGGAATTACTATGATGAAACCCAAAGGAAATAGATTTCTGTGGGATGGTTCTACGATTTGTCAAATGTTACGGAATGATTTTTATGCAGGAGATTGGGTGTATGGAAAATATGAAACCAATGCGGTTGGTGGAAAAGCAAGATTAAAGCCGAGAAGTGAATGGAAAATATATTATAATCATCATGAGGCAATTATAGATCGGGAGACATTTAAAATGGTACAGCAAAGCAGAGGAAGAAAAAAGTCTGTGCAAAAGAGGGAAAAGCATCCGTTGACGGGAAAGATTGTCTGCGGGTGCTGCGGTAAAAATCTGAAGATTGAACATTCATTGAATCCATATTTTTTCTGTGCAACCAGATATAAAACCGATTCACCGGAATGCGTGAAGAAAGTAAATGTGATGTTTATAGAGCAGATGATTTTGTATATGTTGCAGCAGGAGATGGTGAAACAGGAAGAGGTATCAAAATGGCAGCAGGATTGTGCTGTGCAACTGGGAGAGAGATATGAAAATGTTATACAGCAGATCAATAGGATTGATGCAGAAGTAAAGCTGATAGAAGAAGAGAAAATGGAGGGGTATGAGAAGTACAGAAGAAAAGAAATTTTAGTGGATGAATATAGAAAATTTATGGAGCTTTTAAGGGGGAAAGAGGAGAAGCTGACCGTAGAGAAGGGAAGATTAGAAGGTCGGTTGGAGAAGATAAAAAATAAGATTACAGAGACTAATGAAGAAGAAAGGCACGAATGGGGAGGGGGTGACATTACAGAGTTGAATCAGGATGTGGTGGATACGTTTGTGGAGAAGATTGTAGTGTGGGATGAGAAGAACGTAGAGATTAGATGGAAGTTTAGGAGAGATGTTGCTTAAACAACAGTTATAGATAAGAAGTGAAAGCGTCATCCAAAGTTCTTGCACAGGACTTTTGGATGGCGTTTTAAAATATTTGCATTTGTTTAACAGAATAGAGCTGTTTTGTTAGCAATAACTTAACTCACCCTATCGTTTTTGAGCCATCCAGAGCCTACAATCCCAATAAATCTATTAAAAAATCTTCAAAAACTTTTCTGCAACTACTTGACACAAGAGGGCATCGTGAAGGGGAATGATCCGTATCTTTATGGCGAGAAGTTGAAGGCGTACTTAAGAAGAGGGGCGAAGCCGCTGCCGGGGATTACAGAATACCCCAATCCAAAGGTGGGATATGGGGCGCTGTGCGTGGGGGAAAGTATACCTGAAATATGAAAAAACAAAATTTTTACAACTATTATCAGTGGAAAACTGATATAATAAATGAAGTTAGTTGATGATAGCTTTGATGAGGTAAACGAGAAAAGCACGAATGATGAGGAGTACAGAAGAAGGGTGTGCGTATGATGGCGTCTCTGATATGTACTGCATGGGCGTGCGTATCTGGCAGAGGAATTAAGACAGGAATATGCAGAAAAACGGCGAAAGAAGATTGGTTTAAAATAATACAGAGGAGAACTAAGAATGGCAAATTTGAGATTAAAGAAATTAATATTGGAAGTTGTGAATAATCAGTTGGAAGATAACAATCCACCGGAAACAAAAGATGTATATGACAAATTGCTTGCAGCAGGATATTCTGTCAGTGAGGCAAAAGAAAAAATCGGAGCGGTTGTAATTGAAGAAATATATGATGTAATGAAAGAAAAGCAGCCATATGATGAAAAAAGATACACAGATGCGCTGAATCGCATGGTGCAGCAGTGTATAGATTATGGAGATACTTACCATATTCGGACTGAATGGGATGAATGGGACGATTTGGTGCAAAAAGGATATGAAGCGGAAGTAACAGGTGGCGAGAATGAAATGATCGCCTGTTGGTGGAAAGCGTGGGATATTTTTCAAAAGATTGTTGAACAGGAAGAAATGAAAACAAGTGTCAGCGGCATTATGGAATCACAGGATTATAAATATCCGGTTGATGAGTGGTTGCAGGATATGGAAATGGAGCTTGGAAAAGCTGTGGAGTCCGAAAAGAGGCTGGAATTTTGCAGAAAAGTTCTTGAAATATTTGATTGGAGTTTTGATGATAGCAGCAATTATATGTCCGCGATCGGAGAAGAACTGTATGAGACAGGAAAAGTGGACGAGGGACGAGAGTGGTTTGAAAATTGGCTGGAAAAAGAACCGCATAACCGGAATGCACTCGATACATATAGTTGGTGTATACAAAAAGAAGAAGGCATAGAGGCTGCATATCAGCTACTGAAAAAAGAGGTTATCGGTGTTGCGTGTACGATGAAGAACGACTTGCTGTTTATTAGAGCAAAATCACTTGCAGAGTATTTGAATCTTACAGAAGATGTAAAATGGATTGAAACACAACTGGAGACATTTCGGAACTCTTTTATGAAAGCGGATTTGTACAATGATATGTATGATGATTTTAGAATGCCGGCTCAACAGCCGATTGTGAAAGAGAAGAAAATATATCCGAACGATCCGTGTCCTTGCGGAAGCGGTAAAAAATATAAAAAGTGCTGTGGAAGAAAATAAGAGGAGAAAAACTGATCATGGAAGAAAAAGCATTGGAAACATTATCGAAATCGCAGTTGGAATGGATTATTCTGGAAATGCATAAAATGTTTTCGGAAAAGCAAAAGAAGAAATTTGCAGAATTGATTCGAGAATGTGACAGAGATGAGGAGGGAGAGAATATATCGCCGTTACAGGTGAGGATGTCACAGGAACTCGTTGACGAGAAGATGAGTCAGATTGAGTTATGGAAACAGCAAATTGGCGAGGGAGAATTATATCTGGATACAGAAGAATATGAGGACTATTCCGGTGGATATTGGGATAGAGAGTGGATAACAGATTATTATGATAATCACGGGATTGGCGATAAAATCATGTCTATGATCCGGTTTGCAAAGGATTGTGTGGAGGATCGGAGATATCAGGAAGCCAGTGATATTTATGAATGGCTTTGGGAAATGCAAGTGGTTACCGATAATGAATATAGTGAATCTATAGATTTGGAAATGCTTGAAGAGAATAACCTGATACATGCAGATATGAAAGAGTTGGCATTACTGACTTTGTATGCAGACTATCAATTTTTACCGCCGGAAAAAAGAGCAGAAGACATATATTTGTATTTCTCGATGAGTGTATTTTCAAAATTGCATATCGAAGATATGTTCCGCATGGGAAGGGAAAGCCTAAAAGATACAGAGCAGTTCTGGAAAGATTGGATCGAATTGTTGAAGAATAAAAATGGCGATACAGAAGCAAGGCTGTTGAAAGAGGCCGTTCTTCAAAAAAGAGGAATAGAGGAATTGACCAGAATTGCCGATGAAAATGCAGCGACTCATCCGTCTTTATATCTTTCGGTTATGGATGAATATGAAAAAGGTCATATGTATGAAATAATAGAAAACACAGGGAAACGAGCGCTTGATATCCTGGATCCTTGTATAAAAATAAGAGGCGAAGTTGCGTTGAGAGCGGCGGTCTCTTCTTCTGTTTTACAACATGAAGAAGAGATGATGCGATTTTGTTTTGAAGGCTTTCGGTCTGATTCGAATGTTAAAAATTATCTTCGTTTATTCGGGACAGAGAAGATGGCAGAGGAATATGGGATACAGGCAGCAACTGAATTAAAAGGAGAAAATAGAGGGAATCAACATTGTAATTATAGGAGTACTGAACTTGCAAAGAACATAATAGATGATTACGAATACTACAGATTATGTTTTTTTACAGGGAGATTTTCCAAGGTCAAAGAAGCCTCAAAAAATCCAAAAGGCTCTCTGGGATGGAGTATGTCCTTTGTACGATGTGGAATCAGTCTGTTCTTACTATATCTGTATGAGAAAGCGCTTCCTTCGAAGGCTCTCTCATGTGTAGCTGCAAGTATTGGATTTGCCGATACCAAAGATGAGAAAACTTTGATGCAATTTGAAAAAGAGATACTTGAGGAAAGCCGGAGACTTAAGATAAGCGAATTTTGGAATTATGTACAGAGGTGGAAACGATATTATCCGATGAAAGACAGAGAAAAGCAGGCATATTTAAGTTGGGCAGAAAAAATCATATATAGCAGAGCAGATGCCATTGTAGGCGGACAACATAGAAGACAGTATGATCAGGTGGCTGTTTTGCTTGCGGCGGTTGGAGAGGTAAAAGAAAGTATGGGAATTTCCGGAGCAAGACGAGAGATATTTGCAGAGTATAAAAGAAAATATCCAAGACACTCTTCATTTCAGCGGGAGATGAAAAATTATTTCAATATGTCATAATGAAGAGTGAAGTCATTCCATAATGTGAGACTGTACGGTTGAACTTCTTATAAATTTCCTTGACAAAAAAGAACCATATAAGATACAATGAATGTATCATATATGGTTCTTTTTTAAAGGGAGGAGTTTTAATGAATGAGGCATTAGCGGTATATTTAAATCTGAATCTGGAGAATGTTGTGGAAAATGAAAAGTTCATTAGAAGGATTGACGAATTGCTTTTGACAGTTGGTATGAAGTATTCCGGTATTATGAATCTGTATACCTCTGTAGATAAGCAAAAACGTGATCAGACAGTTTTTCGTGCAGAGGAATTATTGAAAAATACGGATTGGCTGAAAGATGTTTTGACACACATATTGGTTGGAACAATAACGAATGCCTGTTCGCTGGAAGAGATTCAAACAGATATGATGTCAAATCCATCTCCCGAAAAATTGTGGTATTATGAAGAGTATTATCAAAAAACAAAGCAGTTGTCTCATGCAATTGTAGTTGATGAGAATAAACAGCTTAGAGATGGCTATATATCGTATCTTTTGGCTAAAAAGTATGATGCAAAAGCAGAGATTTGTGAGATGGTATCCGGACAGCCATTGAGGAAAATTGTTAAGGGAAGACATGTGGTATTGTCTAATGGGAAATGGCAACAGAAGAGCAATAAACGCTATACTTGGATTTATACATTAAAAAAACCGGTCGTTCCGGGAGATATTTTATTGGTAAATACCAAAAAAGGTCGGACTTATATCTGTGTCGACAGAATAGAATATACGGCAGGGCAAGAGTTCTGTTTAAGATATAATACAGTGAAAAAGCATATGAATGTGCGTATGGAAGAAGGAGAAGATACAAAGGATGGGAAATAGTATGGATTATATTTATACATTAGGCGAGCAGAAAATAGTAATAGAGGTAGAGCAGAAGAGTATTAGACAGTCTGTTATCGAGCAGTATGTGCGTTGCAGGAAAATTCAGGGAATGACTCAGGCAGAACTGGCAAAACGTGCGGGTATTTCAAGAACAAATATCACGAGATTTGAAAGCGGTAATTATAATCCATCATTGGAAATGCTTGTGCGGATTGCAGCAGCATTGGGAACGACATTACAGGTTCAGTTGATAACGAAGGAATAAATTGCTGGAAATGGAGACAGGTTATGAAGAATAGAATTATAGATGTTCAGAACATAAAAATTACTGTTTCAAAAGAAGAGCTGGATGATTACATATGTATTACAGATATTGCAAAAGCTAAAGCAGGAGAATCACGTAGTGCAGATGTAGTAAAAAACTGGCTGCGAAATAGAAATACGTTAGAATTTTTAGGAACATGGGAAATGATTTATAATTCTGATTTTAATGTGGTCGAATTCGACCACTTTAAATTAGAAGCAGGTTTACACACATTTGTATTAAGTGTTGCAGAATGGATTAATAAAACAAACGCAATAGGCTTATATGTAAAGCGTGGGAAATATGGAGGTACATATGCTCATAAAGATATTATCTTTGAATTTGCATCTGCAATCAGTCTGGTTTTTAAGTTATATTTGATAAAAGAATTTCAGCGTCTGAAAGAAAAAGAAAATAAATCAAGACAAATAGAGTGGAATGCTAAACGTTTTCTGACTAAAAATAATTATTTGATTCAGACAGACGCAGTAAAAAACTACTTACTTCCGCAGAAGGATTATAAAGAAAATTTGCAATGGCTGGCATATGCAGAAGAAGCAGATATATTAAATGTGGCTTTGTTTGGATTTACATCGAAAGCATGGAGAGAAGCCAATTCAGGATTGGCAAAAAGAATAATGTCAGAGATTTTGCCACCATTAATGAATTGACATGTGTAATAAGAGAATTTTACAGTATGAGGCGGCAGTGAAACTGCCGCCTTGGGAAAAGAGCATGGCAAGAAAAAGATGCTGTCTTTGCTTTATTTTTCTTGTTCTTCCGGATAGAATAAGCCCTATGATTTTCTTATTTCAGTCATCATAGATATGACATCTACTGTATAATCTAAGTGCATTTCATTTTTTTGCCCGGATACTGCTTTTTCCATATCAAGAACCTCATATCTTAATGCATGTTCCGTTTGACCGGTTGAAATGATTTCCTGGTGCTGATCTTCCGTATATGTGATTACAGCTTTTGCGGCTCGTGGATACTCATATATTTCAATATAACCTTTATCAAAGGCGAGAGTGCCTCTTTTGGGCTGTTTTGTATGTAGTGTGAGTGCAATAGTCGCCATTTCCCCGGATGGATTCATCAATAAAATTCCGGCTTGTTCGTCAACACCGCTTGGCGCCATTTTTACCTGTGATACAATTTGGTCAGGGGTGGAAGACATAAACCATCTGGCAAAAGAAAGTGCATATACGCCGATATCCAACAAGGCGCCGCCCGCCAGAGAAGGATTAAAAAAGCGGTTGGTCATATCATACTCTTTATAACTGCCAAAATTCATTTGAGCCATATTTAACTCGCCGAGGCTTCCACTTGCTATTCGGTCATGCAGTTCCTTATACAAAGGCATATGATAAATAGTCATTGCCTCTGCCAAAATCAGTTGATTTTCTTCGGCTAATTGTTTTGCTTCTTTCAGTTCCCGTGAATTTAACGTAATAGATTTTTCGCATAAAATGTGTTTTCCATGCCGTAATGCTTCTTTTAAATACTGGATGTGTGTATTGTGAGGCGTGGAAATGTAAATAGTATCTATATTTTCGTCAGTAAAAATGTCCTGAATATTTTCATATACTTTAGGAATATGGTATTTTTCTGCAAAATCTTTTGCCTTACTGTAGGTTCTGTTTGCGACTCCGTAAAGGGTGCGTCCTTCCTGCTGCATTGCATCTGCTAACTGATGAGCAATGACACCACATCCCAAAGTTACCCAATTATAAGTTTTCATTATCGATCCTCCTGATTGGCTGTTTTAATATACATACAGTGCATTACTTCGCTTAATATCAGTTAAAATATCTTTGCCTGTACAGCATAATTCAGTGATTAGTTCGGTGTCTATTTTTAGCGGTGTAGTAGAAAACAATATTTTGTAGGAATAAGGTGTTCTTCGAGAAGAGGATAATCCTAAAACCAATGCAGGTGTAGTTGGTTTGGTGGTAAATGGTATTTTTGCGTAGATAAAAAGTTCGTCACAACGATTATAAGGATTTTGTGCACGTATGGTTGTTACGGTATCATAGTAAGAAATCGTACCATGATAAATATAAGAAGAACATCCATATTCTTTGACAGATGGAATATCGTAATAAATAATGCAAGAGTCTTCCTTATCGGTATTTCGATTGATTTCTAATACAGACGTATAAACCTTTTTCTCGGGTATAAAGTATTGATAAAAATAGAAAAGTTCTGTGCGCTCGAAAAAGCTTTCGTGTTTACGATGAGTTGAAATTGCTTTTTCATCCATTTTATAATCAATTAAACGATTAATAGAAATTTCTAAAGCATCCGCTATTTTATATAGTATTTCAATGTCAATAGAAATGAGCCCATTTTCATATTTTGAAATGGTAGAGGAACTGTAATTTAGCTTTTCTGCCAATTCAGTTAATGTGAGACCTCGGTGTTTACGATACATTCGAATTCGATTGCCTACATGCTCGGTAATTGTCATTTTACCTCAATCCCTCCTTAATAAATTACGATAAGTATATTATAAGCTGTTATAGCTTGAGTGATGATTCTACTTTACTCCAGATGTTTGTTTTTAGCAAGATATAATGGCTTTTACGGATTTTATTTTTAAGATAGGAATTGATTAAATTTGCAATAAAAAATAGAAAATAAAGACGAAAACGATTTAAACAGTTCCTTTTTTGATTTTTAAGAAAGTCTTGAAATCAAAATGTAATGAGAGGAAAAAGAAGATGACTTTATACAAAGAAATATAATTGTTAGAATTTAGATAAATAATTAACAAGTATGTAGAGATATGCTTGTTTTGTTGTAAAACTGTTTGAGAAAGGGGACTAAAAAATGAAGAAAACAATAATTAAATGCGGGAAACTTTTTGACGGGATTAAGGATGAGTTGCAAGAAAATATGGAGATTTTGGTCAATGATAAAAAAATAGAAATGGTTGGAAGAAATCTGCCTTGCGATGAAAATACGGAAATGATAGATTTAAGTAATTTAACGGTAACGCCGGGGATGATTGACGCCCATATTCACGGAAATCTCATGAAATGGCAAGAGATGGACACCATTTTATATCAATCAGAGTCATATAGTACATTAGCTTATCTGCATACAGCCCAAAGATGTCTGGAAAGAGGATTTACGTCTATACGGGTAAATGGAATGGGACCTGCGGATTTTGGAATCGTGGATGTGAAAAATGTAATCAATAGAGGTATTTTCCCGGGTGCGAGAATGGTTGTAGGATGTCATATGCTGGGTGGAACAGGAATGCCTGGAGATATGAGCATGTATGCCAGTGCAAATCCTACGCTTTCTGACCATCTTCAACTATCGTTTATAGGAAGTGGCCCAGATTTCTTTCGGGATCAAGTGCGACGGGAAGTAAAATACGGTGGTGACTTTATTAAAGTATTTATTTCAGGAAGCTTTTTGAGTCCGGATGGTGGTCCGGATGTCTGCTATCTTTCAGATGATGAACTTGAAATGATCATTCGAACAGCGCATGAATTAAATCGACCGGTTACTGCTCATGTATATCCTTGTGAAATGATGCGTAAACTTTTGAAGTTTGGAATAGATGGTATGGAGCACGGAGCATTGATGGACGAAGAAACAGCAGAACTATTTGAAAAGAAAAATACATATTTAGTGCCAACATTTTCACCATTTCAGGATATAATAGAAGAGAATGAGGAATTTGTTGCAAAGAATACAGAAGATGCACAACGGAAATTGCGTAAATACGCGCCGATTCTTAGAAAGAGCAGAGAAGTAATAAAAAATAGTAAAATCCGTTTGGGATTTGGTTCTGATTTTTGTGCAGTGCATCAGCCTTATGAGAGTTGTTATGAATACAGAAGCTGGTTAAGAAGTGGTATGGACCCATTTAGGACATTAAAAGCGGCTACATCAGTAAACGCGGAAATACTGGGAATCGATCATTTGACTGGCACAATAGAAAAAGGAAAGATGGCTGATATAGCAGGATGGAGCAGAGATTTGCTAACAGATCCGGAAGCATTGTTCCAATGTGATTTTGTTATGAAAGAAGGAGTTCAATATCCGACGGATTCTAAAGTTGTTGATTGTTTGTAAAATGATTTTTATTTAGCGGACAGATATTAAAAGTGAAATAGCTGTTGCTTTAAAGATGTGCGGTTTTAATTCATTTACTTGATGAGAAACCGCATATCTTTTATTGTGAAATTGCTTGAACAACCTTATCTTTTCTTAGTATAATAATCTTCCTAGGACTTACAAATGGAGGTAAGATTATGTATCAAGCATCAAGAAAACGCTATGAGACAATGGAATATCATTTTTGTGGAAAGAGCGGTTTGAAATTGCCGGCCGTTTCTTTTGGACTTTGGCATAATTTTGGAGATAATGCAGTCTACGATAACATGAAAGAACTGTGTTTTACTGCATTTGACAATGGAATTACACATTTTGATCTGGCAAATAATTATGGTCCGAAATATGGAAGTGCGGAGACGAATTTCGGGAAAATCCTGAGAGAAGAATTGAGTGGATATCGAGATGAACTTCTCATAAGTACAAAAGCGGGATACGATATGTGGGAAGGTCCTTACGGAAACTGGGGCAGTAGAAAATATCTTCTTGCAAGTCTTGATCAGAGTTTAAAGAGACTGGGGCTTGATTATGTAGATATCTTCTATCATCACCGCATGGACCCGGACACTCCTCTGGAAGAGACAATGGGGGCTTTGGCGCAGGCGGTAAATAGTGGGAAAGCGTTGTATGTCGGTTTGTCTAATTATGATGGGGAACATTTGGAAAAAGCAGCGGCAATTTTGAAAGATTTAAAATGTCCTTTTATCATTAATCAGAACCGATATTCTATCTTTGACAGAACTATTGAAAATAACGGATTGAAAGATATGGCTGAAAAATTGGGAAAAGGGATTATTGCATTTAGCCCGTTGGCGCAAGGGATGTTGACAGACCGATATTTAAATGGAATACCGTGTGACAGCCGAGCCAAGAGAGATGGTCGTTTTTTAAAAGAGAATGCTTTGACAAAGGAGCGAATAATGCAAATTGAACAGCTAAATGTATTGGCAAAAGAGCGGGGACAAACGTTAGCTGAAATGGCTCTTGCATGGGTATTGAAAGATGGCGTTGTGACAAGTGTGTTGATCGGAGCGTCAAAACCTTCTCAGATTCTGGATGATATTAGGGCAATCCAAAACACATCCTTTTGCAAAGATGAGTTGGAAAAGATTGAAGATATACATTTAAGTAATCCGGAATATACTACGCGATAAATTTTAAGTGCTTAAGATTAGATGGAGGAAATGAGGTTAAGGGATGAAATACTTGAAACAGTTTGGGATTATTTTATTTGTTTCTTTATTAGGTGAATTGTTGCGTATGCTGATTCCATTGCCGATTCCAGCAAGTGTATATGGATTGGTATTAATGCTTATCTTGCTTATGACAGGTATTATAAAGCTTCAGCAAATAAAGGAAGTGTCTGCATTTTTAATAGAAATCATGCCGGTTATGTTTATTCCGGCAGGCGTGGGACTTTTAGAATCGTGGCCGTCGCTTCGCCCTGTATGGATTCCGGTAGTTTTTATTTCTGTAGCTACTACGATTATTGTAATGGCAGTAACTGGGCGAGTGGCTCAGAGAATTATCGGAAAGGAGGAAAAAAAGGATGGAAAAGTTTTTCGTTAATTCTGTCTTTTTTGGGGCGGTGATCAGTCTGGCGGCGTACGAAGTAGGCTTGTTAGTAAAGAGAAAATTTAAATTGGCAATTTTGAATCCGCTCCTTCTGGCAATGATCAGTGTGATGGCTTTTTTAGTGCTTTTTGATATTGATTACGATCATTATAATGAAGGCGCCAAATATATCAGCTATTTGCTCACTCCGGCCACAGTATGTCTTGCAGTACCGTTGTATGAACAGCTTACACTTTTGAAAAAGAATTTTAAGGCGGTGATTGCAGGAATTCTATCGGGTGTGTTGGCAAGCCTGATCAGTATACTTGGCTTTTCTATACTTTTTGGATTGAACCATGAACAATATGTAACGCTTCTTCCGAAATCAATCACGACAGCCATTGGGATGGGAGTATCGGAAGAGTTGGGGGGAATCGTGACGATTACGGTGGCTTCCATTGTGATTACCGGAATTTTAGGAAATGTAGTTGCAGAGTTTGTGTGTAAAATATTTAAAATTCATCATCCAATAGCCAAAGGACTTGCACTAGGGACAGCATCTCATGCTATCGGGACAGCGAAAGCAATGGAGATGGGTGATGTTGAAGGGGCAATGAGCAGTCTGGCAATTGCAGTGGCAGGATTATTGACGGTAGTAGGAGCATCTGTATTTGCAGGAATTATTTAAAAAAATATCAGGATAAAATTATTTTACAGGAGTATTGCAAAACAACTGCTTAAATTCAGTTGTGGAGTGATGCTCCCTGTTTTTGTTTTATAATTCCTTTTAATATTTTCTCCAATGAAGCCGGACTTGGTACAGGTTCTATCGCTCATGCAGCAGCTTATGTTGACGATCCGGTAGAACAGGGGTATTTCGGAGTGTTTGAAGTGTTTGTAGATACAGTAGTAATTTGTACTTTAACAGCGCTTATCGTTTTAATCGGAGCAGGAGACAGCATTCAATATGGAGTTGCAGCAGGAGCAGAGCTTACCATTAAAGGCTTCACTAATACATATGGCGGCTGGGTATCTGTTGTCACTGCAATTGCAATGTGCTACTTCGCATTTTCGACGATTCTCGGATGGGGCTTATACGGAACAAGATGTATTGAATTCCTTGTGGGATCTAAGGTAAACAAAGGCTTTATGATCGTTTATTCTCTCGTAGCAATCGTTGGAGCCACAATTAATCTTGGACTTCTCTGGAGCGTGGCAGAGACATTTAACGGCATGATGGTAATCCCGAACTTGATTGGATTGTTCCTGCTATCCGGAACAGTGGTAAAACTTGTAAAGGAAAATAATGAAAAACATAAAAAGTTAAAAGGTTAATGCGGCATAAGAACCTTTAGCATATCCTCCGGAAGTGGTGCGGTAAAGCACATGGGCTCACCGGTGATTGGATGTTCAAAGGTGAGTTTGTGAGAGTGTAACGCTTGTCTTGTCATGTATTCCATATCTGGATTGTACAGATAATCACCAATCAGAGGATAGCCAAGGTGCTTCAGGTGAACTCGTATTTGATGGGTACGGCCAGTTTCTAAATGTAAGGAAATAAGGCTGTGCCCATTTTTTTCGGATAAAGTCCGGTAGTGGGTGATTGCAGTTTCTCCATGCTCAAAATCTACGATTCGTTCTATGATCGTTCCGCCTTTTCTTGCCAGAGGGGCATTGATTGTTCCCTTGTCAGGAGCTACATGACCGCGCACAAGAGCCAGATATTCGCGCTCAATCTTGTGGTTCCGAACCATGCAGGATAAAATATTTCCGCTGACAAGATGTTTCGCAACAACGGTGAGACCGGACGTATCTCGGTCAAGACGATTACTGCACCGGAAAATGAAAGGTTTGTTTTGCTGCTGGTAATACCAAGCAAGAGCATTTGCCATAGAATTCGTGTAATTATTCATGGAAGGATGGATTGGCATTCCGGAGGGTTTATTAATAACAATAATATCTTCATCTTCATATACAATATCAAGAGGGAGAAAAGTAGGAGGAATCTTTTTCGAGCAATCATTTTCCTGTATGCAGATGGTAAGGGTGTCTCCGGTCTTCAATGTGTCACGCATATAGTAGTGCTGTCCATTGACAAGGACACTTTTGGGCATACGTTTGATTTGAGTGAGGTTCTGTGAGGAATAGCCTTTATGCTTCAAAAATTGTTCGATGCGAAATCCATTGCTTTCTTTTGAAATTTTATAGTTAATAGTACGGTTCATTTAAAGCTCCTTGCGTTGTAATGGAATATTTAATGAATTTATTATAGCGAATTGTTTATTAAGCGTCCAGAGGTTGCAATGAGATAAGGATGTGTTTTAAGTGAAGAAACTATTTTTTAAAAGGATTTTTAAAGGATATATTTTAAAGGAGAAAGCTATGCCTTGACAAAAAGAAATGTACTTTTTATAATAAGGAGATGTAAGAAGACCATTTATGAATAGTCTGCAAACCAGGGCTTGTACTGGTTTCGACGGGGGTTTGGAAGTTGGAGAAGCCATCCGTAGCGGGACACTACGTTAAAAGTTCCAATTAAATATAAACGCAGACAATAGAGAATTAGCGTACGCTGCCTAATATGGCAGCAGTCGGCCTTAGGTCATCCGCTGCTTAAGTAACCGGCTTCAACGAGGCGGAGCACTTCGTTTCCAAAGCTTTGAGGAGATGGAAGAATTTATGAAGCTACTAAAGTCAGAAGCCTGTCATTAGGCATCTGATGGAGGGAATGTCAGTATAATGACTGTGATGGGAGATGCTCTGATGGATGGGCTTTCGGACGCGGGTTCAACTCCCGCCAGGTCCACTAGTAAAACGCTCTGATCCGGTAACGGGTCAGGGCGTTTTTTCAAAAATGTGATTCAATCACAGAATTATTTCGAAAATAGGGTATAATAAACTTAACAAAACAAAAACAGATCATGAAAAGAGATCAAAGAAAGAGAGGAAATAGATATGTCAGTATTACATTTAACAAAGGAAAATTTTGAACAGGAAGTTTTACAGGCAAAGGAGCCGGTGTTGGTAGATTTCTGGGCGAGCTGGTGTGGACCTTGCCAGATGGTAGGACCGGTTGTCGAGGAAGTGGCAGGAGAGGTTACAGATGCTAAAATCTGTAAAGTAGATGTAGATGACCAGCCGGAGCTTGCAAGACAGTTCAGAGTTATGTCTATCCCGACACTTATGGTTTTCAAAGATGGGCAGGCGGTAAAGAGAGAAGTGGGCGCGAAGTCAAAAGCAGAACTTCTTGATATGTTAAACGTATAGGGAGTAATAAAATAGAGATAAAAGAAATAAAATTATAAACCTGATAGATTATAAAAGTATATGGAACAAGCAGCGGGAGTGCCGTACAGGGCGCTCCCGTAATTTGTATGAACTAAGAAGTTACAGCAAATTTTTAAGTCCTGCTTTATCGGTCAGTGTAACCGTTCCACGGGAAAGTGTCACATATCCTTCTGATGAAAAATATTTTAACATTCGGGTAACCACTTCTCGTGCGCTTCCCATTAATTTGGCAATCTGTTCATGCGTCATGGAAATTACATCAGAGTGGGAGGCAGCAGATTCGTCCAGAAGGAAGATTGCCAGCCGTTTGTCGAAACTCATAAAAAGTATCTGCTGCAGCGCCCACATAACATCTGAAAAACGTTCTGCCGCCAGTTTATAAATAAGACATTCTACATAAATGTTTTTACTGATGACAGCGTTGATGCAGGAGGATGGTATTTGAATAACCTTTGTATCTTCCACAGCGTCCATATACACTTCAAAGGAAATGGAACTTAAGACACAGGATGCAGACAGAATACAAAACTCTCCTTTTTGTATACGATACAGCGTGATTTCTCTTCCTTCGTCTGAAAGCAGGTAGGCTCTTAAACAGCCGGAAGTGACAAGCAGCATTCCGGCACATTCAGAGTCCGCGCTGTGCACAATTTGATTTTTTGAATAAGCAGCGATAGAAGCGTTAGCTTCGATTGCTTCTTCCTGAGGGTCAGTGAGATTTTCCCAGAAAGGAAGTAATCTTCTCAGTTCCCGATAATCTCTGGCATCCATTATGAATCTGTCCTTTCTTCTGAAACTAAAGATTTTACTAAAGAGGCGTCCTTTTCGTCCATTCGCATTTTCTCCAGCCTCTTTACACGTTCGTCCAGATGGTGTTCTGTCAAATAAGTATAGACACTTTTAGGAACCAGATGCGCCCATTCCTGATCTGTGGCAATACAGCTTCGAACCCAGGAAGAAGTAATTCCTTTCTCCGCCGGAGATTTCCGCCAAAGGATTTCGATATCCAATCCGAGGCTTCTAAGAATCTTGTATTTTTCTTCGTCCCACTCATCGCAGATGCCCAGATAGAAGGTAGCGTCCTTTGGAACGTACTGTAAAATGTATTCCGGGCAGTTGATAGGGAACGGCAGAATGTCGTACTCAAAATCCGGCACTTTAAATTCCCTCATAGCCCCTCGAATCATTTCATAACGCTCATAGTAGGTGAGCGGATTCGCAGATTTTGCAGAGCGGTTTTCATCGTTTACAGAGTCTCTCGTATGCAAAGTGTCGGGATTGGTAAGCCCGATAAATAATTTCTGACAGCGCATTTTGGCAGCCAGAATATATTCCATGTGCTTTAAGTTTAACACCTGAAATCTGCCATTTACAACACCAATATCTTTCATATAGTATCATTCCTCCCCTTGTCTTTTCCTTTAGTATACCTTGTGATGCCTGTTTGGCGCAAGGGTATGATTTTTAAGTTTTTCTGCCAAATCTTCCGGGAAATACGGAATTGGCTGGACGCGGTTTGTGGAGGCTGCAAGTACATAAGCCTCGCCGCTTTGGATATGACAGGCTCTGGCGAGGAAATTTTGTTTTAATTTTAAATACTGTATTTTGTCATAACGAATGTAAATGCGGCTTTTGGCTCCGTAGCCTCTTGCCAGCATCAGAAAATAATCGCCCATCCCTACGCCTGCGGTAAAATACCAGCAAAAGGCGGAAAACAGACAAAGAAGGCTAATGCCAGCGCTGCCCATCCAAAACCAGAGGGAGCATTCCGGGTAGAAATTACTTAAAATAAGCGGAATTATAGTTGCAAATGCGGTGTAAATAAGGAAGGGAAGACTCCACACAAGCCATACTTTTTTGGGCTGTTTTGTTTCTTGAATGTCCATGCAGTCTGCAAATTCTGGCAGCAGAGCGTGCAGTTTATCCTCAATAAACGAGCGGTTATGGTATAAGAGGAAAAAAGATTTTCGCTCGCCTCCGTCGTCGCCCATACCTACGTTTACAAGCTCCACCATATAGTGGCCGAAGATTCTTGCAATCAGTGTCTGATTCAGCTTTACGGCATTGATCTTGTCTATGGGGATGGTATAATTTACTTTTTTGAATAATCCATAGTGAATGTGGATTTTGTTCTCTATGCGCTCCACCTGGAAATCAAAATATTTAATAAAGTCCCGCAGAGTATCCCAGACCGCGGACGCACCCAGGGAAATAAATATTACTACGCTTGAGAAAATGCCGAAGAGACTTTTCCCGGCAGCTAT
>ERZ1673697.2154-NODE-2154-length-18667-cov-5.193477_pt1 | contig 18667 bp, 17 predicted proteins | sample MGYA00580227_ERZ1673697 | MGnify/ENA primary metagenome ERZ1673697 (study PRJEB41218, sample SAMN15661759) | gut metagenome | host: Homo sapiens | place: Canada: London | collected 2015-08-20/2019-03-30 | study: EMG produced TPA metagenomics assembly of...
ATTTCATGAATAAAATCTGAAAATTTAAGGCGCTCTGTCAGAGCGCCTTATTTATTGAGCAGAAAATAACTGCAAGTTTGTAGAATTAAGAAAATCGGAATTTTCTATTGAATTTTGTATATGTAAAAGATATAATAAACAAAGATATAAAGAGGTAAGCTGCCACCGGGTAGTGAAATGCAGGAAGCATTCGTTTACACATCGTTAGGTCTTAGAAGATGTGTATGCGGATGCTTTTCTTAACTTTTGGAGGTTATTTGTAAGTGAGTTATGAAGGAAAAAAGAGAAGGTATTTTACAGGTACGGAAATCGTACTGTGGATAAGCTCCGTAATATTGATTTTAGTGTCTTTTTTGATTTTTGGAGGAAGTTCTTATATTTCCTTGATTGCGTCCTTAATAGGTGTAACCGCTTTGATTTTCATTGCAAAAGATTTCAACACGGCGAACTTAATACCGAGCACACTGTCTGTAACAACAAGTTTTATGGCTGTGTTCTTAACATTCAAACGCAGTCCATTTTATGCCTTTTGGTATGCCGCAAACGATGTAATTTTGATTGTTTTGTGGTCATTGGCAGTTGCAGAAAATATATCGTATATGTCCGTTGTGGTATGTTTCGTTGCTTTTTTTGCCAACGATATATATGGATTTGCGAATTAGAAGAAGATGGCGAGAAGGCAGATAACTATACAAACGGTCATGTAATAAATTATTCTATGGAGGATTATGATATGTTTAGAAAGGTAAGAAAGATTAAAAACGAAATTACAACAGAAGAAGCAAAAGAATTATTGAGGAACAATAAGAGAGCCGCTTTTTCGGTAAACGGAGACGATGGGTATCCTTATACAATTCCGATAAACTTTTACTACGACGAGGAAGAAAACAAAATCTATTTTCATGGTGCCAAAAAAGGACATAAGATAGATTCCATTAAGAAGAATGACAAAGTATGTTTAACCACTTGGAACGACGGCTATGTAGATGACGGAGATTGGGCTTATCATGTTTCAAGCTGCGTGATATTCGGTAGGGCAAGATTGGTTGATGACATTAGAATTACTGAAGAAAAAATAAGAAAATTTGCACTCAAATACTATCCTTCGGCGGAAGAAGTTGAAGAAGAAATTAAAATTGGAATTAAAGGAGTTCAACTGGTTGAAATAGAAATAGAACATATTTCAGGGAAAAAAGTACACGAAAAGTAAGATAATATAATTGAATTAGGAACAGAAGCTTTGAATTTGGCGATTGGATAAATTTAGTTTTCGTTGTAAAAACCTTTATTTGGGGGTGTTGCTACGGAAAGTAGCAGAAAAATAGTGAAATGACAGCTAATGTTTCTTGTTTGGTAAAGGTTAATTTACTAATCTGTGAAGGAAGTAAAACAAACCGAAAACGGAGGTAGAAAAATGACTTTAGAAGAACAAATTAAACATTACAGAAAACAGGCTGGACTTTCACAAGAGAAGATGGCTGAGAAAATCGGGGTATCAAGACAAGCCATTACAAAGTGGGAAAATGGAACAGGAACACCGGATATTGCAAATCTGATGGCAATAGCAGATCTCTTCCAGATATCAGTAGATGAATTACTTTCGAATGAGAAATCAGAGAAAAAGCAGTCTGATTACATCTATGAAAGTCGTACTGAATACGATATTGATGGTAAGAAGAATTTTGATATCAAGCTTGGTGGAGCATATGCTGTAGATTTAAAGGCATATCATGGAGAAAAAATTGAAGTCGCAATGTTTTCAAATGTCTATAAGAATCTTCTGGCAGATTATAAAGTAAAGATTGATGATATAAAAAACCGAATCGATATTGATCTTAACAGATTTAATGAAGCCAGTGAAGCAGATGCAAAGGAGAGTTTGGTCATTACTATTTTTATTCCAGTAAAATATATTGGAAAAATCGAATTATCAGTTAATGCAGGGACACTGAATATTACTGATATAGAAAATGAACATATTGAGGTAAATGGCAAAATTAGCGAAGTTATCCTTCAGGGAAATAAAAGTGAAATTGAGATAGATTCAAATCTTGATATGCAGATCAGTGTTTTATCACATGAGGGTGCGCTTGAGATTAATCAGTTGTCAGCAACATCAAGACTTACAATTCCTGCAGATTATAGATTTAGAAGCACAAAAAAGGGAATAGCAACTCATATTTATTATGAGAGACAGGGCAAAAAGGTTGATGACTTTTCAGATGCCGAAGCAGACAATTACATTGAGCTCAATGGTATAAAGAGTGAGCTTGTGATTGTAGAGGCTGAGGTGTAGTCATGGAAAAGTATATATATCGACCGGTCAGATTCTATTTGATTACATTTGCCTGCACTTGGTTCTGGTGGCTATTTGCAATTTTACTTAATGAAGGGACGGGGCTTTATCTTGGAATGTTTCTTGGCTTGGTTTCACCTGCCGTGGTTGCCGTAGTAACTGTATTTACGTCTAAGAATAAAGCACTCATTAATGACTTTAAGAAGAAGCTGATTGGGTTTTATAGAATAAAACCTAAATATATATTAATTGCAGTGCTGATATTTGCTGTGATAGTGACGGCTTCAATCGGTACATCAGTATTATTTGGCGGTAGTATAAATCAGTTTTCATTTACAGAAGACTTTTCATTTTCTATAGGTGGTACGTCTGCATTTCTTACAATTTTGTTGGCATCCTGCATAGAGGAGTTAGGTTGGAGAGGTTATGGAGAGGATGCTGTTGGTGCATACAACAGCTGGTTTAAGGAGTCTATCATCTTTGGATGTATCTGGTCTTTGTGGCATGTGCCATTATTCTGGATACCTGGAATGTACCAGTATGGACTTAAAGAGATGGGAATCATGTATGTGATTAACTTTCTTCTTAGCGTGATACCACTTGATTTCCTTCAGACATGGGTATATGTAAAGAATAACAGAAGTATGCTTGCAACAATTATTTTTCATTTGTTTATAAATATTATGCAGGAAAAGATAAACATGACTCCTGAAACAAAATGTATACAAACTATTTTTGTTGTTATTGCGGCAATTATAATTGTTGTTATAAATAAAGAAATGTTCTTTGAAACAAAGCATGTGGGTAATTTACTTGAAGAGAAAATTATGAATCGAGAGATAAATTGAACTTTATCAATGTAAAGAAATCGACAATTTCCTACACAAATTTTTCTTCGCCTCTTCGCAACAAAAGTTGCTCAGAAATGGATGGCTCAAGGACATGAATTTATATCTCTTGAAGATATTTTTAAAGCAAATATCGATAAATTAAAGATGAGATATCCAGACGGATTTGAAACAAAAAAATCTCTAGTGCGCCTAAAAGGAGATATATAAATTCAATTTTACACTGTTTATAGGTTACATCTTACAAAATACCTGTAAATTACCAACCTACAACTATATATAATAACTTTGATACAAGAAACAGAGCAAGTACTAAGGGAACAAAAACTTTCTGGTACCTGCTCTTATTTTATTTATTGGAATTATTAGAAAAAATTTTATATTGGAATTATTAGATTAGAATTATTAGAAAAATTTTTCATTGACAAAATTAGAAAGGTATGTTTTAATCTATTAAAGTTAGTTGAAGGTAACCATAATTAGTCTTGGAGGACAAGAGGTTGGAAAAAGTAAAAGATATCTCCAAATCTAAAACATTATATGTGTTTGTAATAATTTTACTGATGGAAGCACTTGTGATTACAGTTGTTACGGCGGTATCACTTGGACAGGTGAATATAAAAGTATCAGACACATATAAAATTATTTTTGGAAAGCTTATACATAATGATGAAATATACAATTCGTTCAGCAAAGCAATGATTGCAATAGTCTGGAATATGAGATTGCCAAGAGTTCTTCTTGGCTTGTTGGCCGGTGCCGGACTTGCATTATGTGGATGTGTGATGCAGGCAACAGTCAATAATCCAATATCTGAGCCATATATTCTTGGTGTGTCATCAGGTGCTACATTTGGTGCAACTCTGCTTATAGTTATGGGACTGGGAGCGTTTGTTTCCGGTGGTGCATTTGTGGGAGCAGTTATAGCAACAGTTATGGTTCTTGGAATTGCTTCCGGACATGGAAAAATGACTACGACAAGACTTATTCTTGCAGGAACTGTTGTTAATGCATTGTTTACAGCATTTTCTAACTTTATTATTTCAGTTGGAGCCAATGCTGACAGCATAATGACAATCAAGTTCTGGACAATGGGTTCACTTGCTAATGCAGGCTGGAAAAGCATTATACTTCCAGCAGTTGTTGTAATAGCTGTTACATTATTTTTCTGTACGCAGTATCGTATACTTAATACGATGATGTTAGGTGATGAAACAGCAGTTACACTTGGAATAAATTTAAGCCTGTACAGGAAAGTTTATATGACATTAATAGCAGTAGTAACAGGTGTGCTTGTTTCAAGCTGTGGAATAATTGGTTTTGTAGGACTTATAATACCACATATATCAAGGGCATTTGTTGGAACGAATCATAAGAGATTAGTGCCAGTGGTGATACTTCTTGGAGCAATATTTCTTATATGGGCTGATGTTCTTGCAAGAATACTGGTTAAGAATGCAGAGCTTCCTATAGGAATATTTACAGCTCTGGTTGGTGCCCCATTTTTTATATACATTGTAACTAAGAAGAATTATGGCAGGGAGTAGTTATGGAACTTAGATGTGATAATATACAGTACAGTATAGAGGGCAGCAGAATATTAAATGGTATATCGCTTGGTGTTAGTAATAATGAGTTTCATACAATACTAGGACCAAATGGTTGTGGTAAAACCACATTTTTAAAGACGGTTTACAGAATAACAAAACCAGATCTTGGAACGATATATCTGGATGGAAAACCTCTGGATAATATAAGCATAAGAAAAAGTGCACAGAATATGGCAGTTGTTGCACAGTTCAATAATCTTAATTTTGACTGTTCTGTGCTTGATGTTGTTATGCTTGGCCGTACCCCTCATTTAAAGATGATGGAGCAGGAGAAAAAAGAAGATTATGAGATTGCATATAATGCATTAAAAAGCGTTGGTATGTATGAAAAAAGAAAACGTTCATATTTGTCATTGTCAGGCGGTGAAAAACAAAGAGTGGTGCTGGCAAGGGAGATTACACAGCAGCCTACGCTTTTGCTGCTTGATGAACCGACTAATCATCTGGATATTAAATACCAGCTTGAAATATTAAAAATTGTAAAAAATTTAAATGTAAATGTTCTGGCAGTTTTGCATGATATACAGCTTGCATGTAGATTTTCAGATTATATATATCTTATAAAGGATGGGAGAATTAGATATAAAGGAAAACCGGAAGAGGTTATTACAAAAGATAATATGAGAGAAATATATGATGTAGAATGTGAAGTTATCAATCGTGGCAGCAATCAGATATTAATTCAATACACATGATATAAAATATAAATGTATAATAAAGGAGACTTGAAGCAATGAGAAAATTCAAATCATTAATAACAGTTTTAGCAATAACAGTTACATCAGCAGCATTATTTACCGGTTGTGGGAATACAGGTTCCAATGATAGTAACAGTAGTTCACAGTTACAGGTTGAATCGAAGCAGACGCAGTATCCTGTAACAATAACAACATATGATGCATCTGGTAATGAAGTTGAGCAGACATTTGAGAAAGCACCAGAAAGAATTGTAACGAATAATTTGTCAGCAACAGAAACACTTATTGAACTGGGGTTGGGTGATAAAATAGTCGGAATGATGAATCCAGACAATGCAGTTACCTCAATATATAAGGACAGTGTTGCAAATATAAATAAGCTGGGTGATAAGAAAACTATATCTAAAGAAATAGTCTTATCTGCGCTGCCGGATATAATTGTGGGAAGAGCGGCTATGTTTTCTGATAAATCTCTGGGTGAATATACGCAATGGAATGCGAATGGTGTTGAAGTTTATGCACAGGCTGCAAGTGTAACCAAAGGAGAGACTAAGATTGAAAGTGTTATACAGGATGTTAGGAATCTTGGTGTTATATTTAATGTTCAGGACAAGGCAGACTCATATGCAGATGAACTTCAGAAGAAATATGATTCAGTCCTGACATCAGTAGGAAATACAGGAACAGACAAGAAAAATGCACTTGTAATGTGCGCATTTGATGGAAATACATTTGGCACATATAAATCATCTTTACAGGAGAATATGTTGAATAAGTTAGGATATACAAATGTATCAACAGGTACATCGGGTCTCTCATTAGAGACACTTGTAACAATGAATCCTGAGCTTATAGTATATGTAACAAGTGACCGCAATGCAAAGAATGATGCAGATGCAGTTAATAAATTGCTTTCATCTGATGCAGTATCTGATGTTGCAGCTATAAAGAATAAGAAAATAGTTACAATAGGATATGATGAATTTATGGATTATGGACCAGCTGTATTCGATGCATTATCAAAGATTGCAGATAGTGTTAAATAATATGTGAATAAGAGAAGTGAATTATGATAGAATATATTGAAATATCAGGTATTAAAACGATTGTGCGGCTCCCGGATAATTATTTATGCGGCAGAAAATATAAAGTGATATTTATAAATGATGGAGAAATAGTAAATAATATTGAACAGCCTGATAATCAGATATACGTTGGACTTATTCCAAAAAACAGGTTGGTTGCATATACACCATGGCCACATAAAGCTATAAGAGAGTGGGCTGAAGACTTTGGTGGTGAGTGCAGGGAATATCATAACCAGCTTGTTGGGGAAATAGTTCCATACATCCGCAAGCATTATAATGTATATGCAGAATCAATGGCATATGGAGGGTATTCACTGGGTGGTCTTGCTGCTATATATAGCCTGTATTTTGATGAAACATTTTCTACTATATTTTCAGTCTGCGGTTCGTTCTGGTATCCGGGGTTTGCAGACTATGTAGTTAATAATAATGTAAAAAACAGAAATGCAGCTGTTTATCTTCTCAATGGTGAACAGGAGGGGGTAAATCACGGGAATCTGCTTGAACAGGCACCCGTAAAGGCACATATGGTTCATGAGCATCTTATGTCGGTTATGAATGCTGTAAGTATATTTGATGAATATGGACATCACGAAAATAAGTATGAAAGAATTAATAGAATTGTATCCGGTATCCTAAAAAAAACAGGATGACTTGGATGGTTTGCGAAAAGAGTGCAATAAGATTGATAAAAAATTAAAGAACAGCAAATCATCAACATACAACTATATATAATAACTTTGATATAAAGAAGCAGAGCAAGTGCTAAGGCAACGAAAACCTTTCAGTACTTGCTCTTATTTTATCACTAATGCTTACATAAAAATCATTACACAAAATAGCGTAAAGATTTTGTGAGTTGAATAAGAAAAAATGATTGACATAACAGAATAATCTGTCTATAATCGTTCTAAAAAGAACGATAGTGAAGGAGGTAAGGATGTATTTCTGGGATAAGCATAAAACAATCACAAGCTATTATGAATTACTTTCAGGAGAAGTGTGCGACAGGTATGAATTAACACAGATGGAATATGATATACTTATGTTCCTTCATAATAATCCTCAGCATAATACAGCAGCAGACATAGTAAAGGTTAGAAAATCAACAAAATCCCATGTTTCAACATCACTAAAGAACCTTGAAAATAAAGGTCTTGTTGAACGAATACAAAGTAAGGATAATAAAAAGCATATTGAGATTATTTTATTAGATAAGGCAGAGATAATTGTAAAAGCAGGAATAAATGCACAGAAACAGTTTGCTAGGGATGTTTTAAGTGGTTTAACAGAAGAAGAAAAGCATATGTGTATAGATGTGTTTGATAAAATCTGCAATAATGCAGAAAAACATTTAAAAGAGTATAAGGAGCAGAACTAGTAATGAAGCAGAACAATTATAAACCACAGCTTCCAGATGTTATGGAAGCAATATTTGATGCAGCATATCTGATTTTTGATCTTGTTGCTGCAATATTATTTTTTATATATTCAAATGGGGATATGTTATTTATTCTTTATGGAATATTAACATTAACACTTTGTGTGGGAGATGCATTTCATCTTGTGCCAAGAATTATCAGAGCAGTATGTGGAAGTAGTGATAAGATAAAGAAACAGTTAGGAATTGGATTACAGATATCTTCTATTACAATGACAGCTTTTTATATTATTTTGATGTATATCTGGAAATTTACATTTCCAGGGTTTACAATACCAGTAATAATTGAGGTTATAATATGGATATCAGCAATTGTTAGAATTGTAATATGTTTGTTCCCACAGAATAATTGGTGTACAGATGAGGGAAATATGAAATTATCCGTTATTAGAAATTCAGTTTTTGCAGTTACCGGTATAGGCGTAATCATTCTGTATGTGATTTCAGGAAATGCTTATGGATATCATCTGACAAGGATGGTAGCAGCAATTATTATTTCATTTGGATGCTATATACCAGTAACTTTATTCAGTAAAACCAAACCAAAGGTTGGACTTTTAATGATTCCGAAAACTTGTGCATATATGTGGATTATAGCTATGGGACTTCAGCTTTTGTTTTAGAATTGTAAGAATTATAATAAAATATTATCACATGGAGGCATAACATTATGATGAAAATTAAAAATTTTGTAGATCTTATGACTGGTGAGTTTGATAACAAAGAGCAGTTTATGGAAATGAAGGAGGCTGGTAAAAGCTTTCCATATGCACAACATATAAATACAGTCTGCAATGATAAAATAAAAAATATTCCAGAGGATTTTAATGGAATATTTGTTGTAGAGGAAAGTTATTATGAAACAGATGGAAAACGTCATGCATCACCACATTTATTTCTAATTACAGATAGTAGTGATGGAATTATACTTTCTTCTTATGAAATTCCTGCAGGAGAAGACAAGAATACATTTTCCTATAACTCAATGAAGAGTGTAGATTATAGTGAACTTAGAAAATCTGAGAAGTTTACGCCAGCATTATATAAGGAAAATAATGGAAGCTGGGAGGGAGGAAGCGTAAGCCAGTTTACACCAGTTATGATATTCAGATTATGGGAACGTTTTTCAGAAGCTTGTCTTGAGGTATCAGAAAGCATGGAAGTGAATGGAAAGAGAACCTTCGGGTATGATGTTCCTATTATTTATAAGAGACTATAGAACAATTGGACTGCCAGCCAGGATACGAGGCACATTATTTAATATTGCCAGCAGGATGAACCGGCTGGCAATTAACTGGCAGTGGTGCCAGGTGGTGTAGAGTTACATAATAAGCACAATATTTTATATTAAGTGTACTACATATGAAACTAAAGCTTGGGTGATTTCTGTTTCATATGTAGTTATTCTGTAAGCTCCTTCATAAGTGAATGTACAGTTGTAATTTCATTTATCCGGCCAACATTGGCGCCGCAGAAGATTAAGCCATTATCCACATCTCCCTTTACAGCATTTATAAGAGCTTTTGTAATACAATATGGAACCTTTGCAGGGTTACATTTTTCAAGACAATTGTAACATTTGGAAATTGGAATTCTTGAATTGTCAAGTTGTTTGATAAATGAATTGCGAAGAGCTCTTCCAGGCATTCCGACAGGACTTTGGATGATCTGAACGTCTTCTTGTCTGGCATTGATATAAGCCTGTTTATAAGCAGGTGATGCATCACATTCTTTAGTAGCAACGAATCTGCTTGCTATCTGTACTCCATCAGCCCCAAGCTTAATTGCATGAATAATATCCTGTTTATCGAATATTCCTCCTGCAACAATAACAGGTATTTTTTTGGAGTATTTATCTTCATATTCTTTTTTACATTCTATAATATTAGTTATTTCATTATCGAAATCAAGCGAAGCTGTATTGTTCAGCTGTTCATTAGAAAATCCGAGGTGACCGCCAGCCTTTGGTCCCTCTATTACGATAAAATCAGCGGTTCGGTCATACTTATGTGACCACATTTTTAATATAAGCTGTGCAGCTCTTTTTGATGATACGATAGGAGCTATCTTAGTCTGACAGGCTTTGTCTACAAGTGCTGGTAAATCAATCGGAAGACCGGCACCGCTGATAATTACATCGGCACCTGCGGCAACCGCTGCTTTTACATGTTCTTTATAATGTTTAAGTGCAACCATAATATTTACGCCAACAAGTCCATTACCACCGGCAATTTCTTTAGCTTTGCGGATATGCTTCTTTATTGCTGCTAAATTGCAGCCGGCCTGATCATATTCAAATGCATCATCATCATAACCAATCTGGGCAGTTGAAATAATTCCGACGCCTCCTTCCTTTGCTACTGCACCTGCAAGACTGCTTAAACTGACACCAACACCCATGCCACCTTGTATAATAGGAAGCCTTGCTGTTTTATTACCAATATGTAATTCGGGAAGCTTATATTTATTCGCACTAAGATCCATATTAAACCAATCCTCATTTCTATAGTATATATTGTTGGAGTATACAAGAATTATTGAACCATTATTACAACACTTTGATACTCAAACTATTATAATGATAATACATTGTGGCAGAGATGTCAAGATTTTGTTATTAACAATACTTTTTGACATAGTAATTAAAACTATGAAATGGCGTATATGTAATTGCAGTAATAACATTTAGTCTTAAAATAAGTTGTTTTAAAATTAGTTAAAAACAAGTGTCATATAATTTTTCAACAATGCTGTTTGTGTGTTATTATGATGTAATGAGCGCAAAGGAAAAGAATGCGGCTGCGAAGCAGACATTTACTTTTCTTTTATAATAATATTATTACATTTATCAGGCAAAGGAGATAGTTATGAGCAAAGCAGTTGTTTATTATTCATTATCAGGAAATACAAAAGAAGCAGCGGTAGAAATAGCAAGAAAACTTGGTGCTAAAATATTTGAAATAGATCTACTTAAGCCATTGCCTCAAAATACAGTAAGGCAGATGATTGTTGGTGGAATGCAGTCAACATTTGGCAGAAAACCACAGATAAAAGGTGTTCCAGATAATATAGATTACTATGATGAAATTATATTAGGCACACCTATATGGGCAGGAATGCCAGCCGCACCAGTTAATACATTTATAAAAAAATATGGAATAGCTGATAAAATAGATGCAGTATTTACATTTAGTGGCGGCGGAGATAATGACAGATGCATGGCGCAGTTGTCAAAGACACTTAAAAATATAAAAAATGAGGTTGCATTAGCAGACCGTAATAGCGAAATGGCAAAGGATAATCATGATAAGCTTGAGAAATTTATTATGGATATTAAGTAGAATATAGGGGAGTTAATGCATGAGATGAACATACAAAAAAGATGAAAAAGGATGTGAAATTAATGGGGAAACAAGGAAAAAATAATGCATTGATATTATATCAGGTGCTTATGAAATATTCGGATAAAGAACATCCCTTATCTATGTCAGATATTAAAGATTATATGGCAGAGGAGACTGCTGAATGTGGAAGAGATAGTATTGCAAGATATCTGAATCAGCTTGAAGAAGAAATGGGGATAGATATACATAGGGGCAAAGGTCAGGCGGCAAGGTATTATATTGATAGGAGACTTCTTGATAAAGAAGAACTTAAGTTGATAACAGATGCCGTATATGCTTCAAATTTTATAGAAAAAGGCATAGCTGATAATATGATAAAAAAGCTTAAAACATTAAGGAGTATATATGATGGAGAAGAGCTTGATAGAAGTATACAGTGTGTAAATGTGGCAAAAGCCGAGAATGACAGAATATTGGAGAATGTCAGGATTATTCAGGAGGCAATAAAGAAAAATAAGCAGATTATATTTGATTATATGAAATGGAATAATCATAAACAGCTTGTAAGGAAGAAGATAGAAGGAAAATATTCAATCAATCCATGGACACTAATATGGGCAAATGACAGGTATTATCTATATGGATATGATACATTTGAAAAAGATGGTGTACGTAAGGAACGTCACTACAGAGTAGATAAGCTGGATAATATTGAAATAATGGAAACTGATAGACAAGGCAAAGAGTTATTCATGCACTTTAATGCAGATACATATGTTGCAAAAAGAATGGGGATGTATACTGACAAAGAAAGAAGAATCAAGGTTAGAATTCCTGAAAGTCTTGTTGGAACGTTTATAGATCAGTTTGGAAAAAGGATAGATATAAAAGAAGAATCAATATGTCAACAGGATATAGAATTAAATGATACTGAACATAATGAAAAAGCTGTGGAAAAGAAATTGCTTGTGACATTCTGTGCGGTCAAATCAAATGTATTATTAGGATGGCTTATAGGACTTGGCAACGTGGAAGTGTTAGAACCAGAAGATGTAAAGGAAAAAATGATAGCTCTTCTTGATAAAAATAAAGATTATTATAAATAGATTTAATAGTGGAAGTGCATTTTGTGTATACTAAAAAGATATATAATGTGTTTTAGATAAAATTTAAAATATAATAAAAAGAAAAAAGGAATTGTTGTAAATTTGCGGCAATTCCTTTTTTAGATGGTGGTAGAATATAGATAAATATTGAAGAAAATATTATAATGAATTAGCAAACTAATAAATTATAAAGTAAAGATGAGGAGGAAAATAATGGGATACATTTTTGGATTGGATATTGGGGTAGCATCAGTAGGTGTGGCAGTTATTAATAATCAGACTTTAGAGATTGAAGAAGTGGTTTCAGATTTATTTGAATCTGCAGATGCAAGTAAAAATGTAGAGAGAAGAAGCGCAAGGCAATCAAGAAGACTGCAGAGAAGAAGAAAAAACAGAGTAAGTGACTTTAATAGATTATGGATAAAGAGTGGATATGATATACCTGAGGATAATGATGAGAGTATTCTATTATTAAGAAATGAAGGAATTAAGAAGGCACTTAGCGAAAAGGAATTATATTATGTCCTTAGATATATGCTGCAGCATAGGGGGATTTCTTATCTTGAGGATGCTTTAGGCGAGGAAGAAGCAAAAGGAAGTTACCAAAAGGGGATTGCACTTAATCAGAAAGAATCGGAAAATTTGTTGCCTTGTGAGATTCAGCAGGAGAGAATGATAAGATATGGACAATATAGGGGACAATATGAAATTACAGAGGAAGATGGCTCAAAGGTGACATTGAGTAATATATTTACCACAAGTTCATATATAAAAGAACTTAATAAACTCTTTGAGGTTCAGCAAAAACATGGACTTGTGAATGAAGAATTTATTAATCAATATATGGAAATCTTCAGAAGAAAAAGAAAGTACTATGAAGGACCAGGAAATGAACTTTCAAGGACAGATTATGGAAAATATACTACTAAGAAAAATGATTATGGAAAATATATAACTGAAAAAAATATATTCGAAAAACTGATTGGAAAGTGTAGTGTTTATAAGAATGAATTCAGAGCTGCAGGTGCTTCATATACTGCACAGGAGTTCAACATATTAAACGATTTGAATAATATAACTGTAGATGGTAAAAAGTTATCAAAAGAACAGAAGGTATCTATAATAGAAAGTATAAAAAGCGCTAACAGAGTGAGTGTAGAAAAAATAATAGGAGATTGTATAGGGAATAAGAAACTAATTATTGAAGGCGCCAGAATTGATAAGAATGGAAAGCATATATACCATTCATTTGAACAATATAATAAAATGCGAAAGGCATTTGAATTAATTAACTTTGATATAGCTGAATTATCAGTAGATGAACTGGATGAGATAGGAAGAATACTTACTATTAATACAGAAAAAGAGGGAATAGAGGAGGCTTTTAAAGAAAGCAAAGTGTCTCTAACTGAAGAACAGATTAATGTATTAGTTGATTTAAGAAGAAAAAATTCACTAGCATTTAATAAGTGGCAGTCGTTATCAGTAAAGGCTATGAGAGAGCTTATACCAGATTTATATGAAAGAAGTGTAAATCAGATGGTATTATTAACCGAAAAAGGTATTTTTAAGGAAAAAGAGAATGAATTTGCTAAGAGTGTATATATTCCAAAGAAAATTATAATAAGTGAAATATATAATCCGGTTGTTAAAAGATCTGTTAGTGTTGCACTTGATGCATTAAATGCACTTATTAAGAAGTATGGATATCCAGATGATGTTGTAGTAGAGATGCCAAGAGACAAGAATGAGGATGAACAGAAGGATAGAATTAAGAAGTTCCAGAAGAACAGAGAGAACGAATTAAAAGAAATAAAAAATAAGCTTAAACAAGAATATAATATAGAATTAACGGATGAATATTTCAGAAAACATAAGGGATTGGAATTACAACTGAAATTATGGGTAGAACAGGAAGAAAAATGTCCTTATTCAGGCAAATATATTAATATAAATGATTTATTATATCATCACGATATGTTTGAAGTCGATCATATCATACCATTGAGTATATCTTATGATGATGGAAGAAATAATAAGGTATTAGTTTACAGAGAGGAGAATCAGAGTAAAAGAAATAATACACCAATGACGTATCTGGCTAATGTTAACAGAGATTATGATATGCATGAATTTATGGATTATGTGTTGAAAAATAAAAAGTTCCCACCTAAAAAGAAATCTAATCTGTTATATGGTGAAGATATAACTAAAATAGATGTTGTAAAAGGTTTTATAAACAGGAATCTGAATGATACGAGGTATGCATCACGCAGCATATTGAATGCTATACAGCTATATTTTTCAAGTAGGGATTGTAACACAACAGTAAGAGTTATCAATGGAACAGTCACGCATCAGTTAAGAAACAGATTAAAGTTAGAAAAGGATAGAGATAAATCATATAGCCATCATGCTATTGATGCGGCTATTATATGTTATACCCAGTTAGGCTTATTGAAGTTTAAAGAAATACAAAGTAGGTTTATAGATTTTGATAATGAAATATATAAAGAGGCAGATATTCAGTCCTGCTATGATGAGAAGTATTATGATGAAGCTTTATTTTCCCAGGTACTTAAGATTAGAAATAATCTTAAAAATGCAGAAGGTGATCCACAGACAACGGTAGTAAGCAGAGGAATATATGCTGAAAGTGAGAAGAATAATGGAATAGTTAAGTATCACCATAGGGTTGATAAGAAAGCTAATCGTGGATTGAGTAATGCTACTATCTACGGAACAAGAAATATCAATAATAAGATATATAAGATTGTAAGCTATGACATAAGAGATAATAAAGATGTAGATTCAATTAGAAAGATTATAGCTGGAGGAAAACAGGAATATTTTCTAATGTATAAGAATGATCCAAAGACTTTTGAGATGCTTATGTCAATATATGAACAATTCAATGACGAAAAAAATCCTTTTGTGGCTTTTGAGCAGGAAACAGGTGAAAAGATAAGAAAGTATTCTAAGAAGCACAATGGTCCCGTGATAAAGAAGATAAAATATGCGGATAGCGAAGTTGGTTCATGCATAGATATATCTGCTAATTATGGATATAACAAAGATGACAAAAAGGTAATAATGGATACATTAAAGCCTTACAGGGCTGATCTGTATTATGACACGAAAAAAAATAATTACAGAATAATAGGAGTGAAATATGCAGATTTTAAGTTTGTCAAAGGAAGATATATATTAGATGAGGCATCATACGAAGATATTCTTGTTAAGGAAGAAATACTAAAGCCAGGTATGAAAATAACGGATTTAGAAAGTGAAGGATATGAGTTTAGATTATCTTTTTATGAAAATGACATTATTCAGTATGAGAAAGATGGGGATATTTATAAAGAAAGATTTTTGTCTAGAACGATGCCTAAAAAGAAGAATTACATAGAAACAAAACCAGTAGTGGCGGCGAAGTATTTGAAACCACGGAATTTAATAGGACTTACAAAGGCTGGTAATATAGGAAAAATATATACAGATATTCTTGGAAATGAGAAAATTGTATACAAAGAAAGATTTAAATTAAGTATTGATTAACAGGTGGCAATGTGATATTATAATAGTAGGTTTGTGATGACTCAATTTTTTCAGACCTACTAAAATAAGGCTTTATGCCGAAATCAGAGACACCTGTGGGTGTCTCTTTTTTTGTATATAAAAGTTGCTGAAAGAGGATGAGCATGGGATATAAGGTGGTTTTAGTAGAGAATGATGTGAATATGAGCATCAGGCTTAATAATGTAATAATCAATAGAGATGGGCATGATATATGGGTATCGGTAGACGATATATCAGTATTGGTTATAGATAATATGAAGGTAAATATAACAGCTAGGATGTTATCGTATCTTGCAGAGCATAATGTGGGCATTATATTGTGTGATGCAAAGCATTTGCCAATAGGGTATTATGGAGATTATGATAATCATAGCCATATAACTAAGATATTAGGATACCAGGTGGAGTATACCAAAGAAGCTTATGATGAATTGTGGAAAACGATAGTTGCTGCTAAATTGTTGAATCAGAAGAAAGTACTGATTAGATTAGGAAGAAGGATAGAAACAATCAAGAAAATAGAAGATTTCTGTGTGGATATAAAAGCAGGAGATACATCTAACAGGGAGGCACATGGTGCCAAAGTATATTTTAATGAATTAATGGGAACAAGTTTTTCAAGAGGCAATGAAAATATACTTCTCAATGCCGGATTGGATTATGGCTATACAATTATACGTTCATATATAGCCAGATTGTGTGTTGGATATGGACTGAATTGTCAGATAGGAATACATCATAAGAATGAATATAACAGGTTTAATCTTGTAGATGACTTAATGGAGCCGGTAAGACCGTTCGTAGATTTATATGTGTATCATCTTTTAGAGAATGAAGAATTTTTTAAAATAGATCATAGACATAAAATAATTAATATCGTTAATCATAAAGTGATGTATAGAAATAAAAGAATGTATATGGGTAATATGTTGGAAGAATATGTTATGCTTTATGCAAAAGGTTTGAAGGATGGCACGGAGCTTATATTTCCCAATATTGATGGATATGAGGGGGATAGAGATGAGGTATGATGTAATGAGACTTTTATGCATGTTTGATTTACCAGTAGAAACGGATAGAGAGAAAAAAGAGTATCGTTACTTTAGAAAGAAATTGATAACAGAGGGATTTGTTATGTTACAATATTCAGTTTATATTAGAACTTGTCCTAATAGACAGTATTCAGAAAGATTACAAAAAAGATTAGAAAAGAATCTGCCGGTTAATGGGAATATAAGATTGTTGGAGATAACAGAAAAACAATATGAGGATATGAAGATATTAGTTGGAACTAAAAGTCTGAACGAAAAGATAGCAGGAGATGAAAGATTTATAATAATATGATTATATCGGTAAAAAATGATAATATTTCTTTAGAACCAATAACACAGGTCTGTGGTACGAATATAAAAAGAAAAAATGCAATAATAAACAATATTGTAAAATATTTTTCGGGTAGTAAATATGCAGAGTACGATGAAATGCAGGCATATGATATAAGAGTAGATGATAAAGTTGTTGGAAGAAAATATTTTAATGTATACAGAATAAAGAGTAAAGAAGATTTGGTTTGTGGAATAGAAATATCTAAGACAAGTCTTATGAAAAAGTATCTGGATTATATTAATACGCAATATGATAATCAGATAGCGTACGAGAATATTGTAAATGAATATATGAAAATATTTAAACATATTAATGATGAAATGGAAAAATCTGATATTAATCTTTATATGGATTTTTTAGAAGAAAAAATAAATGATATATGCCAGATTGCTGTAACTAAAAGTAATGATTATGATTATATTGAAAATATGAGTAATATAGAATTATATAAAGAGTACATGCATGTATTGAAAGCTTTTTATAGAGATAATCCTGAAAAGATATTACTTATATTAGAAAATGTTGATCACATGCTGGATAGAAATGAGTATAAAGAATTAATTCAGGAATTGGATTGTTTAACTAATGAATTAGATATAAATATAATATCAACTATGAGCATAGATGGATATGTATTTATAAATGATTATTGTTCAACAGGAATAAATATAATAAATGACGAGAATTATGTATTACCAGAATTGGCAGATATGGAAAAGTTTTTTTATAATAATTATCCGTGTACATATAATCTTAATAGGGAAAATATGATATTATGGTTAGAAAAAATAGTTAATTATATAGGTTGTGAATTATATACTCCAATAGATAGAGAATATGTTTTTCTGAAGTTGTTAAATGAGTCTATAGGTATGCATTTTGAAAAATATAATATGAAAAATAATTTGGAAAATGCTTTTATGCAGACAGTATAAATGCTATAATATACTAGGTGGTGATAATATGTTAAAAAATTTTTGCTTTTTAGAAAGAAATGATTTGAGGTTTTAGTACCTGGAAGAATTGAGTCATCATAAAACGAAAGAATTCACTTGTCGTAGTTGGGGTGTGTTTTAGTACCTGGAAGAATTGAGTCATCATAAAACGCTAGGTCAGCGAATATAAACTCTATATTCGTTTTAGTACCTGGAAGAATTGAGTCATCATAAAACAATCGTACTTATATGTGAACTGTATTCCCTGTTTTAGTACCTGGAAGAATTGAGTCATCATAAAACATTAACATTTTTCAGATGATGAAAGCTGGTGTT
>ERZ1673697.2184-NODE-2184-length-18403-cov-4.186832_pt1 | contig 18403 bp, 16 predicted proteins | sample MGYA00580227_ERZ1673697 | MGnify/ENA primary metagenome ERZ1673697 (study PRJEB41218, sample SAMN15661759) | gut metagenome | host: Homo sapiens | place: Canada: London | collected 2015-08-20/2019-03-30 | study: EMG produced TPA metagenomics assembly of...
CCTTTTTTATTCTTCTGCTAAAAACATTGTCTATTCTTGCTTTTAGGACAGGAAGAGAAAAAGGCTTTGTAATATAATCATCTGCTCCTTGAGAAAGACCTTTGATAACATACTCGTCTTCATCTTTTACAGTAAGCATTATTACAGGAAGGTCAGAAAATTCTCTCAGCCACTTTAAAAAATTAAAGCCTGAACCATCTGGAAGATTAGCATCAAGTAGAACTAAGTTAAAATCATTAAAATTAAGATTCTCTGTCTGAGAAAGATTGTTATAAATAATAGTTTCAATATTATGCTTGTTTAAGTATGTTTTAACAGCAAAGGCGATTGTGCTGTCATCTTCAATCATTAGTATTTTCAATTCTATACTCCAATATATCCGATATATCACATTTAAAATATCTATAGATTCCACACTAACTTCTCATCTAATAAGACTAAGCCGTTGTGTGTGATATTGTATTTGTAATCATTCTATATATCATTATATCACATTTTACAATTTAATCCTTATAAATTTCTAAAGATAGATATATTTCCGTCTTTTTCTAATCAAAACCAGCATTTTTGTCTTAGGGCTATTGAAAGGGAAACTAACCTATTAATATTTAATTACGCAAGACATATAAATTTGTCTTAGGACTAGTAGAGGGGGATTCCTCTTTACAAGTTTGAATTATAAGAATTGTCTTAAGTACTCAAAAAGCTTCTAAGGGCGCATTTGAACGCAAAATCAAAAATCAAAAAAGAAAAAGCTATTGCGAGCATATAACCCACAATAGCCAATGCAAAAGATATATAATTTTTACAAGAATAAACTATCTACTTTTATCTAGTCCATATAACAACACATTCTTTGAAAGAATAAGTATAATTACAAAAGCAATAACCGCTTCAACTCCCAAGAAAGTACCGTTATAAATAACTGAGTACATAAGTGGGCCGTGGCCTGATCCTTCTGCATATTCTGCGAAGAAGATGTAGCCCGATAATACGTGGCAGATGAATCTACCTAGAACTGCGACTATAACTGCGATTGGTACGTAGAATGATTTTCCTTCCTTAACTATTTGTCTAGTGAAGCATCCTGCAAGTCCAAGTAGCGCAAATGCTAGTGGATAGTCAAGTATAGCTTGGATAGGTGTGTAGATGTAGCCGCCTAGTAGCATGTCTAAAACGCCATAAACAGCTCCAACTATCATTCCAAGTCCAGCGCCATGCCTTATTGCGAAGAACAATAAAGGAATCATTTGTCCAAGTGTGATTGAGCCGCCTTGAGGCATTTCAAAGATCTTGAATCTGCCAAGTACTATTGACAAGGCAATCATAACTGCTGCTTCTGTTAATACTTTCGTATCAAATTTTTTCATAAAAAAACCCCCTAATGAATGATCACTAGGAGTTTGCTCGCACTTGCCTACGCTGGTACTAACCAGATCAGGTCGTAAGGGTCGATAAATCTCTCAGCCAATGGCTCCCCTAGTGATAAGTATTAATTATTACAATGATGATTGTAGCACATCGAAACCCATTTGTCAAGGAAATGGACGGATTTATTTATAAATATCTCTTCTGTGGCCAATTTCAATCGCGATTATGGTGAGGTTCTCATCCTCAATATTCGCTAGAACGCGGTAATCGCCTATCCTGTATCGCCACATATCTTTTTTGTCGCCAGTGAGCGCCTTGCCAAAAGCTCTTGGGTCCACCGCTCCGTCAATATTTTTCTTAAGCCATGCAAATATCAGTGCGCTCACAGCCTTATCCATCTTTTTAAGCTCCTTAAGCGCCCTCTTTGAAAATAAAAGTTTATATCGCATCAAAGTCCCAGCTCTTTCTCTACTTCATCCATAGAATAAGTCTTTGGATCTGATAAATACTCCTTCATCGCCTCTTCGTAAACCTTTATATCGTATTCGTCCTCGATGCGCTCTAAAACTGAGCTTCTGATGAGTTCAGACATGCTTATACCATTGATATCGGCATAAGTTTTGAATAGTTTTGCATCTTTTTCACTTAATCTAACAGATATAGTCATAGCTCTTCCTCCTTTATTTATTACATTGTATTACATTTTCACATTTTTGTCAATATTTGCATAAATATTTAATAAAACTGTTATATCTCCATGCAAATGGGTATATATAATTGAACGATTTATCACATTCAAGTGATTCTTAACGAGCTTAAGGAGGTTTACAATATGGGTGATTATTTAATTTTGAAAGCCTTAGGACTTATACTTGGCCTAGCAGCCTTATATTTTCTACTTAGGAGCCTTAAGAAAGTTCAAAGGAAGAAATAAGTTAATACGATGAAAATATTTTTTTCATTTGAAATATCTCCTTCAAAAAAGAGCCTGTACCCCATGTACAAGCTCTTTTTCTTATGCTATTAATTTTTCTTTACTGTAAGCTCTTTGCCGTCGTAGTCCATAGTGATTGCATCACCGTCAGCAATTTCGCCAGCTATAATCATTCTAGAAAGTTTTGTCTCAACTGTTCTTTGAATGTATCTCTTAACTGGTCTTGCGCCAAAGGCTGATGAGTAGCTCTCTTCAAGTATGTGCTCTTTCAAAGCGTCTGTTATCTTTAATGTGATCGATCTTGCTTCGAGTTTAACTCTGATCTTGTCAACTTCTTTTTCGATTATGTCAAAGATTTCTGCCTTCATAAGTGGCTTAAACATAACGATCTCATCGATTCTGTTTAAAAATTCTGGTCTGAATGCGGCCTTCATTTCATCATTTACCTTTTCTCTTGTCTCGTCTGTAATCTTGCCGTCTTCGCTAATTCCTTCAAGTATGTCTGGCGAACCGATATTGCTTGTCATGATGATGATGGTGTTCTTGAAATCGACTGTTCTGCCTTGATTGTCAGTTAACCTGCCATCGTCCAAGACTTGTAGTAGTATGTTGAATACATCTGGATGAGCCTTTTCTATCTCGTCAAATAATACTACCGAATATGGTTTTCTTCTTACTTTTTCAGTAAGTTCGCCGCCTTCTTCGTAGCCTACATATCCTGGAGGTGCGCCTATTAGCCTAGATACAGCGAATTTTTCCATATACTCGCTCATATCAATTCTAATCATATTCTTTTCATCGTCGAATAAGTCTTGTGTCAAAGCCTTTGTTAATTCCGTCTTACCTACGCCAGTTGGTCCTAGGAAGATGAATGAGCCAATAGGTCTGTTCGGATCCGATAGTCCTGCTCTGTTTCTGATGATGGCGTTTGATACGGCTTCTATCGCCTCATCTTGACCGACTACTCTTTGATGAAGTATCTCATCAAGTTTTAGTAGCTTTTCTTTTTCGCTCTCTTCAAGCTTAGAAACAGGTATGCCAGTCCATTTCGATACAACGTCTCTGATCTCGTTTTCAGTAACTTCAAGCTTTAAATACTTTTGCTTTTCATTGACATTTTCGTTCTTTTCCTTAAGTTCTGCCTCAAGTTTCGCAAGCGTACCATATTTAAGCTCGGAAAGTTTTTCCAAATTGTATTCTCTTTGAGCTTTTTCTATCTCGTATTTTGTCTCATCTATCTTTTTCTTTAGTTCTTTAACGTCTTCTATCCTGTCTTTTTCCTCTTGCCATTTCTTTAGACTAATGTCGTAACCCTCTTGAAGTGCTTGCAAATCCTTGTTAAGCTCCTCAAGTCTCTTCATGCTGCGCTCGTCGTCCTCTTTCTTAAGAGCCTCTCTCTCGATCTCAAGCTGCATAATTAGCCTTCTCTTCGAGTCAAGCTCCTCTGGCATCGAGTCAATCTCAGTTCTAATCATCGCCGAGGCCTCATCCATTAGGTCTATTGCCTTGTCTGGCAAATATCTGTCGGTGATGTATCTATCTGAAAGCACTGCGGCAGCTATAACAGCGGGGTCAGAAATTCTGATTCCGTGATAAACCTCGTACTTTTCCTTTAGGCCTCTAAGAATGGAAATAGTGTCTTCAACCGATGGTTCAGTGACCATAACTTTTTGGAATCTTCTTTCAAGTGCTTTATCTTTTTCGATGTATTTTCTGTATTCGTCAATGGTTGTCGCACCGATGGTTCTTAGTACGCCTCTTGCAAGTAAAGGTTTTAGAAGGTTTCCAGCGTCCATAGAGCCTTCAGTTCTGCCAGCGCCGACGATGTTGTGAATTTCATCGATAAATAGAATTATCTTGCCCTCAGATTTTTCGACTTCTTTTAAAACTGCCTTCAATCTCTCTTCAAACTCGCCTCTATACTTAGCTCCAGCGATAAGAGCGCCCATGTCAAGCTCGAAAATAGTCTTGTCCTTCAAATTTTCTGGCACGTCGCCCTTAACTATTCTTTGCGCTAGGCCTTCGACGATGGCTGTCTTACCAACGCCTGGATCACCGATTAAAACGGGATTGTTCTTTGTTCTTCTCGAAAGAATCATAAGAACGTTTCTGATCTCATCGTCACGGCCTATAATTGGGTCCATGTTGCCCTTCCTTGCGTATTCCACAAGATCTCTGCCGTATTTTTCAAGCGCTTGATAACGCATCTCAGGGTTATCACTAGTTACATTTTGATTACCACGAAAGCCCTTCAAAGTATCTAAGAATGCCGCTCTCGTTATATTGTATTTCTTGAAAATGGCATCAATGTTAGCATTTTTCACTTCCATAATAGCTAAAAATAGATGTTCAACGCTTAGGTACTCGTCTTGAAAGTTTTTCATCTCATTTTCTGCTAGTTCCAAAACTTTGTTATATTCTGCCGATGTGTAGATATTTGCGCCGCTTTGCTTAGGGAAATTGCTAATGATAGCGTCCACATCCATAAGCATGCCGTCTACATTTACGTCCATCGCCTCAATCGTAGTTCTGATAAGGCCTTCCTTGTCCTCAAGTAGAGCCTTAAGTAGGTGCGCTGGCCTTATCTCCGGATTGCCCAAGGACCTCGCAGCCTCATTCGAATTATTTATCGCCTCAATTGTTTTTTTCGTTAATTTATCCATGTTCATAATATCACCTTCTATTATATTTATTTATATTTATTTTCTAATTCTCTGTATAATTTTTCGCTTTCCTCATCAAGTTTTGGGTTCACCATGTTGAATCTGATGTAAAGGTCGCCTGTATTGCCCTTCATATCAGTAAAGCCCTTGCCCTTGATCCTCATAAGCTTAGTTGTGTCGTAACCCTTTGGCACCTTGATCTTGATCTTCTTGTCAAAGACTTCGACCACTCTTTCGCAGCCGAAGTACGCGCCCCAAGGGTAGATGTCCACGCTAGTTTTGATGTCCAGGCCGTCAAGTTCGTAGCGTTTGTCCTTCAAGAATTGAATTTTGAAATAGATGTCGCCACTTACGCCCCATTTTTCGCCAGCCACTTTTATGGACTTGCCAGCTGTAATACCCTTTGGTATATTAAGATTTATGCTGATGTTTTTGCCACCAACATTAAGTGAAACTGACCTTTTTGAACCATGATAAGCTTCATCAAGCGATATATATAGCTCAGTATTGTACCTTTGTCTCTCTTTTTTTGCCTTGCCTCTAAATAAGTCATTTATATTAAAGCCCGATTTTTTATTAGATTGCGCTTTTCCGCCAAAAATGTCATTTATATTAAAGCCTGATCCTTTTCCTGAAGCTGATTGAGAATCGCCGCCAAAGAACATATTAAAGAAGTCAGAGAAGTCGCCACCAGAGCCGTTTGTTTCGTATCTGTAATAAGTGCCGCCATTACCATTAGCACCGCCAAAGCCACCAAAACCAAAATCGCTTGGGTTAAAGTTTTGACCGCCTCTAAAGTCGTAGTTAGAGCCGAAAGCGTCATACTTTTGTCTCTTGTCCTTGTCAGAGAGAACCTCGTAAGCCTCGTTTATCTCCTTAAATTTTTCTTCGTTCGCCTTGTCACCTTGATGCAAATCAGGGTGGTACTTCTTGGCAAGCGTCCTGAAAGCCTTCTTGATCTCAGCATCAGAGGCCTTTTTGTCGACACCTAATATTTTATAATAATCTTTATACTCCATAATATCACTTCCTTTGACTATCTCTGACTTATTTATACCCAGTATATGAAAATATAAACATATTTTTTGTTTTTCTATGAAAATAGTAAAAAAATCGCAAAAAAAGAAGCGATGATAATTAAATATCATTCGCTTCAATGAGTTTTATTATGAATTTTTTATTTGTTTAAGGCCTTGCCCTTAATTGATATTGCAAACACATCATCTTCGTATGAGACACTCACTTCTAAGCCCATCAATTCACACAAATTTTCGACTATATTCAGTCCCAATCCGCTCGACGCATCATTCTTCGACTTATCTATAGTGTAGTTCCTCTCGAAAACTCTCTCTATATTGTCATCCGTTTCAATCTGTGCAAGATTAGAAAATTTCAGCTCGAAGTAGCCATCTTTCAGCTTAAGCTCAATCTTGTCGCCGCCTTCTGAGTACTTCATCATATTTGAGATTAAATTGTCGACAACTATCTTAAGGTTCTTCTCGTCTTGGAAGCATCTCACTCTATCAAGCTCCACGTCAATCATCTGTCCTTTGGCGATGTAGTAGTCGTAGTAGTTCACTATCTCTTCCTTGATGAAGTCATCGAGATTAAAGACCCTCTTGTCAATCTTGTAGGACTTCGACACAAGCCTTGAAAAATCATAAAAACCGTCTATGAGTTCCTTTAGCTCCTCGGCCTTCTTCTTGATTATCTCAAGGTACTTCTCGTCCCTAGTTCTCTCGTAGACATCGATGTAGCCCATGATGGAGGTAAGCGGCGTTCTAAAATCGTGCGAGATGTTTGTAATCATGAGGTTTTGGTTCTCGATCGAGGCGTTGTACTTTTGGCCCATAGTGTTCTTCGAGTCAATTATGTCTTCGATTATCTTACAAATCTCATTCAATTCACCCGTATAAGAATAGCTTTGCAAAGCGACCTTAATCTCGCTTGCTTCCTTATCCTCAAGGTTTTCACGAAACTCTTTAAGCTCTTTTCTTGATAGATATATGGTATACGATAGATAAATTATAAGGGCTAATAGTATAAATATTACACTCATCAAATCTAAACCAAGAGCGGCTACTAAAAAAATTAGTGCCGCTGCTAGTATGATTGCAGGAAATACCCTCTTCATTAAAATTCTCTTTTTCTACCTACAAAGTAGATGCCAGCCCAAACAAGAGCTATCCATCCAAGCATGATATAAAGCATAGTGTTAACGTTCATAATTGTATCTGTATAAGTAATACTACGCAAAAAGTCTAGTTTGTCATTACCCATCATTCCTGTTATAGATTGAGTTATTCTAGATGGTGCTAAGAATATTAAGCTTAGATCCCAATCGAATTTATTTAATATTATATATAGTACAGGTTGGAAGATCGCCATGGCAACGTAAGAGATGGCTATAGCTGATGATCTGTGTCTTGTAAGTATTTGGAAGAACAAGACTAAGGACACATAGAACCACAAGCATGGTAATAAATATGCAAAGCCTATAAGGAAGTTCTTCATCAAAGCTGCAAATGATGGTGTAGCAAATGGTGCGATAAGTGCGCCACCACCTATAAGTATAGTGCACATGATAATCATGTAGACTAAGATATATAGGAAGGAAATAATTACGTTTGCTAGATAAATTTTCATCCTTGATTGGCCAAGTGCTAGGTTGTTATTAATTGCACCCGATGCGTACGGTTCAAGCGCTGTAAGGTTCACCATTAGAGGAATTAGTGTTGATGCTAAGGATAGTATTTGACCTAAAGTGAAAAACATCATCGAAAGGTCACGGCCTGCATCAAAACCGTCAATCTTAATCCCATGAAAAATGTATAAGACAAGGGCACACATAGCAAAACCGAAGATGTATAGGCCTACATTGTACTTTCTTTTACTAATTCTATATAATTCTGCTTTCATAAAATTAAACATCTCTTCTACCTCCTACTAAGCTTAAGAAATAAGATTCAAACTCTTCCTTAGCTTGATTAATCTCGATAATTTCAACATCTGCTGCTTGGAAGGCCTTGAATATGGCGCTGCTATTAACATTATCATAGATAGCAATAACATTATCAGCTAAAACCTTGTAATTATGAAGCTTCATGTCCTCTTCCAAAACTATAGTAGCCTTGGCAGCGTCATCAACCTTAATCTTTGTCGACGATTTAAGCTTTTCATCAAGATCATCCTTAGTAATCTCTTGGATCAGTCTGCCATTGTCAATGAAGCCGTACTTAGTAGCAACCATGTTAAGCTCACTCAAGATGTGGCTCGAGATCATGACAGTAGTCTTCTTCTCTTGATTAACAAGCTTGATAAGGTCCCTGATCTCCTTGATACCGATAGGGTCAAGACCATTGATCGGTTCGTCTAGGATAAGAAAGACCGGATCATCGATAAGCGCGATACCGATGGCAAGCCTTTGCTGCATACCTAAGGAAAAGTTCTTCGCCTTTTTATTCTTAGTATTCTCAAGACCGATAAGCTCCAAAGTTTCGTTAACCTTCTTCTTTCTGTCCTTGATGTCCCTGTTGATCGCGATGTACTCAAGATTGTCCCTTGCACTTAGCGTTGGAATAAAGTAAGGTCTGTTGATTAGAGCACCTGTCCTTCTCCTCGCTATGTTAATATTTGCGCCCGCATCGCCAAGAAGCTCGATTGAACCCTCTGTTGCGTAGCTAAGGCCAGTTATGATTTTCAGTAAAGTAGATTTACCAGCACCGTTCTTGCCGACAAGACCATAGATCTCGCCTTCGTTTACACTCATGTTGACATCCTTCAGTGCGTAGAAAGAGCCGTAAACCTTGCTTACAGAATTTACCTTTAAAATTTCTTTCATAGTTTTCACTCCTTTTTTATCTCTATGGTCTTATTATAATACACAAATCTTAATTATTTCTTAAGAAAGTCTTAAAAATTTCTTAAGTTTTGAAAAATCGCCCACATCACTGTATATCACTTAATTGTAGGAATCGTCATAAAATTAAAAAATCATAAAAACACCCATAAAATCATCGAAAAACACCCTTACTAGTTACAAACAAGTTACAAACAAGCACAAAATTTAATCATCAAAAAGCAAAGATGGGGGCTATAATAACCCCCCTATCTCTATTTTTTATTCATTCAATTTATTTTGAGCCTTATGCAGCTCTTCTACGGCACTTTTAATAAGTATCTTTGCTTCATTCGTTTTAAGTTTAGGAAATCTCTTGACAAGCTCATCATATACAAATTTGTATTTCTCATCTCCTCTGCCTTTTCCAATAAACATCTCTTCCGCCGCATTAACAAGTATGCCAGCAATCGTCTGTGTGATTAATATCTCGCTCTTGTTCTTGCTCTTTTTGATATATGGCACTAAGACACCAGTGATTATGCTGCCTGTAAAAGCAATCACAGCTAGTGCTATATTCATGACCATTTCTTTATCCATCTAGATCTTCTCCTTTCAAATCTTCTTCACACTCCTCATCTGAGTGTTTTATTTCTTTTCCTTTTATAAAGGCTAGTCCCCAAAGCTCTGCAGTAGTAAAACTAAACCAGCTTCCAACAAGCACATCAGAGACAAACAGCCCTTTGTAGTTGATGTATAGTACCGCCGCACAGAAAATTACATTCATCGTAATGATCAGCGCGACGATCCACTTGCTAAACCTCATCTTACTACTATCTCTTTAGTGTTTTGATTCCAGTCGACCTTGTAACCAAGCTTCTCAAGCAGTTCTCTTGCTTGTACATAGTTATGTCCACCTATAAGCTTACCTTCAGCCTCAATCTTTTTGCCTTTAAAATCAAATTTAATTTTGTTCACAGTGTCCCTTCTTTTCTCCTTTTTCAAATCTTCTATCAGTTTGTCCCACGGAAAATATTTACCAGGGCAGTTCGGTTTTTCTTTCGGCGCGACCTCATAGTGACCGATGATATGCTCACGATCTATGCTTATATCGTAGCCATAAAGTCTCTTAACTGTATCAATGATGTAGCCGTGCAGCCAAAGCGTTGCTTTGTATTGCGCATCAGTAAGTGCGCCTTCTCCCTCTTTGTAGCTAATTCCCTCATGTTCTATGGATATGGTAAATAGGTTTGCGTTTATTGCTTTATCTCTGACAATGGAGTTTGTGCTGCGTTTGTAATAGTACTTTTTTAACTTGCTACTTGACTGCGTTCCGTTGCACCACGCTGTATTTTGTATATCCACAAGCTGATAGATTTTACCTAATCTTGTTACTACAAAGTGAGCCGATGCTTGCGACTTAGGATTACAAAGCCAGCTTATGGATCCCATTGCGTAGCCCTCCGTGATGTGGTTTACTATTATGATAGGCTTCTCGCCTTTACGTCCCTTAGTGTAGTTTTGACTATATTTTCTAATTATCTCCAAGTTTTTTCACCCCATCTCCACTTCTTATAGGCAGCGCCTCTACATCTGGTTTATACTTGTTTTTCACAATACCATTGCCGCCAACGAGTTCGTAGTTTCTACAGTTTTCTGCAAATATTTCATAGTCCTCATCACTTACATATTTTTGTCTCATAAACTTTGCGTGCTGATTCTTAATTTCTTGCTTCAAGTGAGTTCTGCTCCTGCGATTTGACAGCTCTATATAATCACTTAGTTTTGCGTCTAAGTTTGCGAGCTGTTCTTCATGCGCTTCAACGCGTTTGTTAATCTCTTCTTGCTTCTTTGCATTGTCGTGCATCCTGTCATTGTACTTTTTTAATTTAAAAAGCATGGTTGATACACCCCCTAGTGTTAGTACAATCGTGATTAGCTCTTGTACTGTTATTTTGTCTAAAATTGTCATATACTACCTTCTTTTCCTAGATTTTTTGTGATCAGCTTTAATTGTGATCTTGCATTAAAAAAGCACGACCAATGCGTGCGGTAACAATTGTTATACTGCTTAATATTCAACCTTTTTCTATAATATAAAACCGATTATCATTCTTCGATAAGTTCTAGACAAGGTCTCCATCCTCTATCTGCATATGCGTCACTTGGAATGCCATTGCTTGTTGTAGATATATCTTCGTAACCTCTGCAGAGCCTTGTCGCTCCGCTTGACCCTAATTCTTGACACCAACAACGAGCGCCGCTGGAATTATCTGAACCTAAATCATTATTATCATAATTAATTCTCCAAGATACTATATTTCCATTATTTTCAACATTATATGCACTTTTCCAATTTCTTGTAGTTGAATTTGCATGTATTGGGAAAAGAAGTTTATTCCATTCTGAACCCAACACTATACTTCCTTGACTGCTACTACTATCGTTTTGTTGACCTTCCGATTTTCCTTTTATCAATCTAACTTTATAATTTATTCCATTTATGTTAATTATTTTATTACCAAATACACAATCCACATTGTTTATACTATCCCATGAGATATTATATCTAATTGGTTTGAGTGGAATAAATTCAATTTTATTCAAATAAATATATTTTAACCACAGTGTATCTGAATTTATGCTAGAACCAGCTGTTAAGCCTATTTTTCTTGCTAGTTCATCTCCACTTATAAATTGAGAGGATGAAACAGTTCCGAAAAAACCTGCCATTTCGTTTCCTGCTCTTAACGATTTTCTTCCTGGTGCTGCGGTTGTATCATCATAATTTTCATCAAGTAATTGTTTTAATTCTCTAGTTCTCTTGTCAAAGTCACCAATCCAGTCCTCGAGGTCTCTACTATTGCTTACCGATTGCCAAGAGCTTGCACTGTCGTATCCTTTAGCTTTTGCCCTTGACACATCTTGACCAACAACAGTCGAAAGCTTACTATTCCAAGTCGATTTTTCACTATCTGTCACAGTCCTATGTGTGCTATCATCAACCATTTCACTTAGCTTAGTCTTTATTTCTGTTCTGTCAGCTTTTTTATTGTCAAGTTCAGCATTATTTGTAAGAGCTTGTTCAGCTTTTGCGTTTATCTCTTGAGCATATTGATTAAAGCCATCTATCTTGGCCATACTTTCTGCTATCTGTGCTTTGTCTCTATTGGTAAAGTCATTAGTACTTAAGCCTTTACCATCTACTTTATCAACTTTACCATCCCAAGCTTTTCTTTGAGCATCTGTGACTAATCTGTGTGTACTGTCATCTGTAAGTTCGCTTAGCTTGCTAGGTATCTTGATATTACTTATCTTGCTATCAACTTCACTTGTCTTTGCGTATGGAATAAGATCACTTGTCTTGGCGTACCCACTTAAATCCACCTCAGTACTACCAATTAACTCAAAGGCACCATTTATCCATAAGTATTCAAGATACACATTATTTGCCTTGCCTTTACTATCCTTGACTAGATATATCACATCATCTTGTCCAGTCGCTGGCAAAGTATCAACTACTTCTTTATTTAGAGTTTTAATCTTTGCGAGTGCTTCCTGAAGTTTTGGCTCAGTTACATATTTATCAAGATTGCCACTTGCAATTATATCTTTTAAATTTTGCTCAGTAGCTGTCGATTGATTAAGTAAGTCCTGCAAAGTATTTATACTTGTACTAGCCTTTGTATCAGTATCTTTAAGCTTGCTATCAGTAGCATTTCCTTGACTAGTAGATGTGTCAAGATTAGTTTTAGTAGCGTTAGCCTTATCAATACTTCCATCAAGGTTTGTTTTCGCTGCTTTAGCATTTTCTATACTTGTGTCAAGATTAGTCTTTGTAGTGCTAGCATTTGTCATGCTTGTTGTTAAATTTTTATCTGCAGCGTTAATCTTTGATACTACATCTTGACCAGTCTTAATCGATTGACCAAGTTTTGTGTTCGCATCTATGCCTTGAGCCGTCTTTTCTTGCAAGGTGCTTTGTGTGTTTTTAGCTGTTGATATATTAGCTTGTAAGTTAGCGTTTGTCTTGTTGCCGCTTGCAATATTTGCTTTTAAATCAGTGTTTAAAGTATCAGCACTACCTCTACTTGCTTCTAGTTTTGTGTATGTTTCGCTTGCTTTAGTAGTTGATGTTTTAAGATTTTCATTCAAGCCTCGACCTGCACTTGTATTTGATACAAGCTCTTGATTGACTTTCTTGCCCTCTTCGATGTGTGAGCTTAGAGTAGTGTCAAGGTTCTTACTTTCTTCAAAAGTCTTTTCATAGCCTTTGATAAGCTCAACTGCTTCATTAATTTTGCTAAAGTCAACAATTACATTTCTTCCGACTGTTGCGCCATTTTGTATTGATTCTTCAACATGCAAATCAAATATCTGTGAACCCACTTGTAAGCCCTGTGGGTCGTATAAAACAAACTGCGCCTTATTAAGTCCGCTCTTTGTAAATTGTTCATTTACAGGCTTTACAATAAACTTACTGCCTTGTATTTCAGCCTCTACTTTAGTAACCTTGCTGTCATTACCTACATAAAATTCAAGCTTATGTCCAGTGATGTCAATAGCGTTGTCTAGCTCGTCTCTTACTTCAATCTCAAAAACTCTGCCTGTATCACCCTGCGTTGAAAACAAGATGCCATTAAAGCTGTCATCAAATTTTAATTTTAACTTGTGCTCTATCATATGCTAAGTTCCTCCACTTCGTTGGCTGGTCTACCAGCAAGCTTTATAAGTGCATCTTGCAGATCTGTCTCTTTTTTCTTTAGCTCCTCAAATTCTTGCTTTATTCTTTTCGATTGGCTGATTAAATCTTCTTTCCTATAGCCAATCCTTTCTATCTCTCTTTTTAGCTCAGCCTCAGACAAAGTATAAGTACTTGTCTCAGTAATTTCTACTTTGTCATCAAGCTTTTTTATTTCCATAATACTTTCCATTTTAATAACCTCCATAACCGAGCAGTGCTTGTATAAATATACTTGCACTCACACGTCCTAGATCACTGTTACCAATACTTACAGTATTCCAAGAGCCTATACTTAAATATCTTGATATATCCAAATCATTTTGTGCCCTTGAAAAACTATATGAGCCTGTCAAACTGCTAGTGATGTCACGTCCATTGACCAATATAGTATAGTTTGCGCTACCTCTCTTTGTGATAATGCCAAAAATGGGGTCATGCGTGTGACCAGGTATCTCAAAGTCATGTCTATGGTTAGGTAAGTCAACTCTATGTCTATGGTCGCTAATACTTAGTTTGTGCTCATGTCTTGTGGTGTGCCAAAATGACTCTGTTCTACCTATAGTGTTTCTATCGCTTGGATCAAAAACGGCTAATCTAAGATGACTACCTTCTACATCTTCAATTCCATGCGTTGTACCATAATCTCCTCCACCACTATCAGTCGAAGTATAGTCACCGCCACCACTTTCGGATGTAGAGTACTTACGATCTTCATAAGTGTTTCCTCTTTGATAAGCTCTAAAGTCGTCGATGTAGATATTTAAGCTAGCCTTGTATATTCTCTTCGTTTCTCTAGGTATATAGATGTGCAACTCTAAAGGGTAGCCTCGGTCAACATTATCAGTCTGAGAGTCCTGCCAAGATTGCAAGATGCCCTCATCATCTAAGACAGTTATGTTGCCACTCTTATCACTAAGCTTTAAGCCATAACGACCAGACGCCCAGTTTCCGAGCTGTACTCTTTCTCTTTGATTATTATCAAGTACTTGTAAACCTTTTGCTTGAGAGATTTTCACATTGTTGTATAACCTATCCTGCACGACGACCTTCTTGCCAAGCTCCGAGCCGTCGAAGTCGTCATTGACATTGATCTGTGCTGCGCTTATCTTTGCATACTTACCAAGCGTACCAACCACTTCATCAGCAACCACACCATCGGCAGTTAGAGCCGTTCTCCAATCCCAAGAGCCATCAGCTTTCTTGCTGTTTGCTATTAAAATCTTACCAGCGCCCATATAGACCACTTTTGTAGGCTCTTTATCTATAGGTCTGTCAAAACTGTAGTAACCAGCAGGTAAATTATATTTGTTTCCTATTTTTAAGTCGTAGTTGTATGCCGCATCGTTGAAATAAGTTTCTGTGATCTCATCTCTTAAATCATCAAGATATTCATTAAAGACGCGGGTTTGAGTTTTTCTTTTTGCGTCCTCAGCCTTTATTCTTTCAGCTGCGCTGGTTACTATTTTGTCCCCAAACTCAAAGTCCGTAACTTCACCTTTTAAGTAGTCTTTCTTAATCTTAAAGACCCTCGTCAAGTAATTTATGCCGATGTCTTTGCGTCTAATTCCTACAATCTCCCCTAATTCGACATCCTTTGCTATGCCCTTAGCTTTAAACTGCACTTTAGGTCGTGCATTTTCTTTTGTGTATTTATAAGTTGCTTCATATAGCTCATCTGCATTTTCTATATCGCTAAACTCTATAACACCAAGCTTTGGACTTCCGTCAGGGTAACCATAGGCCTTAGTCGCTTCTATTAGCTCAGCATAATCTTTTCCTTCGTGATTAAACTTTAGCTTTTCTTTGTTTTCGTTTTTAATCTTTTTGCCATTTGCGTCAGTAAGCTCTAAAGTCTTGCCTATGCCAATAAAGCCAGTGTATAGATCATCAGTATTAGATTCAGCCGTAACACTTATAAGCTTATCTCCATAGACAAAACTGCGTCCATAGTTTCTACTTATCTCATCATAAAGATCGATCCTTTTGTTATAGATCTTGCCATCTTTAAAACTAATATTGAGCTTAAACTCGCAGTCCCATTTTTCTATGATCTCATAAAAGGCAGCTAGTGCAGATTTATTTTCAATCTCAAGACTTGCTATGCCCCTCGTAGAATTATTTCCTACATGCCAGCCACTATCCTTTAAAATCTTTTCAACAGCCAAAGAGGCGCTCTCGTACTCAATCCTATTCTTGCGTATTACACGTCCCTTTAAGTCATCAAAAAACATGTGTATGCCGTCAAAAGTCAGTTTGCCGTCTTCTTTGCTTACACTTCTTATTCTGTAGATGTAAAAGTTTTTATTATCTTTTACACCAAAATACTTTGCTTCTTCAGCCTCTTTACTATATGCAAAACTTAAAGTTGAAGTAATCGTTCCTCCCAGCTCAAAGGCTGCTGTATTCTCCAGGATAATGGAGGGGGGTATATTTTTTATTAAGTTTAAATTTATGTCAAATAGATATGCACCTATCATAAAGCGCGCTCCCTATACCTTATATTGAGTTTCCCAGCACTTGCTCTTATCTCGTCTTCACTGTTCATAGTAAACTCGTGATAATCGCTCTCAACAAAGTCTAAGTAGTGCAGGATATTCCTTCCATTAAGACTTATCATCTCGCTAGTAATCTTAAGCTCATCGCCTTTTTTAAAAGCACCATTTAAAATTATCTTCTGTCCATTAGTAATATTTGTGATCACAAGCTTAGTGCACTCTTCACAGACTATACTCATCTCTTCAAGCTTTATAGGATACTTCTTATACTTAAGCCTTGGTATTTTGCCACTAGTTTCTCTTATGCTCGAATAGATAAATGGATCAGATGTGTGTATAGTAAAAGACCCTACCCCTATGTTACTGTCATAAGGTGGGTCTTCAATACTTGCTACTTGTCCAAAACGAAAGCCATCTTCGTCTCTGAATGAAAACTGAACTTCGTCATCAGTCTGAATAAGCTCCGTAAGCCTTTTTATTAGCTTTAGAAATTCAGAGTTTCTCTTTGCCTGAACTAGAAAATATACCTTTATGTCCCTAGCTGGATAAGCCTTGCTTAAGAAATAGTCGCCATTTTTACCTGGTATATTTACAGACTCTAAACTAGGAGAGAAGAGCTGCCTTCCCTCCACATTTATCGTCATATAGCCTTTAAGGTATTTATCTAAGTTTACATTGTTAAATGTTATTGCGCAGTTGCTATACATATATACCTCCTAGTATGCAAGCTCAAGATCTATAGTCTTGTCTTGCTCATTTGATATAGACTCAACAAAAGCTTTAAAGTTCTTGCCGCCTATAGATAAATTTATGGCCATAGGCTTTGAAGAGCTAATCTCATCACTAGAAAAGTCATAAGCATCAAGGCCGCTCGATGCAAAAGAAATCTTCTTTGTAAAGTCATTTCCCATAGCGCCTTCAACTCTGCTCATTGCTCTTTCTACTGGAGATATATTATCTTCTACACCCTTAGCTAGACCTAGCATAGTATTCTCTCCTATGCCAGCAAAGACTGTTGAAGGTGAGTGTATTCCTAGGAAGCCTTTTATGCCACCTACTATACCGTCTACAACACCTTTTACCTTTTTAGTAACCCAATCAGCAGCAGATTTGATTCCATTCCATAAGCCTTCAAGTATGTTTTTACCAATATCAAACATACCATCTACGAGACCAGTGAAAAAGCCTGTTATATTGTCTATGATGCCTTGTATAAAAGTACATAGACCATTCCAAACTTCTTCAGTCTTAGTTTTAACAGTGTTCCACGCATCAGCTATCGCCTTGCCTATATTTTCAAATGTTGTCTTAATTTTGTTCCAAACATTTTCAATTACCTTTTTTATCTCGCCCCAGTGCGTTATTACCAAAGCTACCAATGCACCAACAGCGACTCCAATCGCTACAAATGGATGCGCCGAAATTAAAGTAAATAGTCCACTTACAGCAGTTTTTACAGTGCCTAGTATACCTGTAAATTTAGTAAATGCACTTCCTACGCTCGTAACTATGCTTGATATAGCAAGAGACGTTTTTAAGCCTACAAAGCCGCCTATTAAAGCAGTAATTACAGGTGTTAAAATGTTGAACTTGTCATTCAGATCTGTAAACCATTTAATAACATCACCAAGTGTGGTACTTATACCACTTAAAGCATCACCCAAAAGTTGTATTCCAGTTTGTACAAAAGGACTGCTTGCAATGTCAGATATAGCTTGTACTATACTTGCTATGATATCGACTATGGCCGTTAAAACTGTTTGAACTATGCCGCTTTGAAATATCGTCTCTATTCCTTGCCATGCAGTACTTATAGCAGTTTGCATTGATTCAAGTGCACTTCTAAGTCCGTCACCAAGTCCAGGTGCTAAATTATTTAAGCTTTCACAAACTATATTAAATACACTCTCAGCCATAGTCTTGGCCATAGGTAATAGGTTACCAAATACAAATGTTTTAACAGATTCTAGTAGATTGTTTAGGCTTTGGTCTATGTTTTGACCCAAGGCGATGTTACCTAATAGGTCGGTAAAAGCAGACCTCATCATATTAAGCGACCCAGTAAATGTCGTCGCCGCTTCTTCAGCAGTAGTTCCAGTTATATTTAGTTCACCTTGTATAACGTGTATCGCTTCATATACGTCAGATAAGTTTGATATGTCATAATGCACACCACTTATTTTTTCAGCTTCGGCTAAAAGCCTTTGCATTTCTTCTTTCGTTCCTGCAAAACCAAGTTTAAGGTTGTCCAGCATTGTGTAGTTACCGCGAGCGAAGCCTTGGTAAGCATTTTGTATACTCTCAAGAGACGAGCCCATCTTATTAGCGTTATCGCCCATGTCAATCATCGCCATATTG
>ERZ1673697.2200-NODE-2200-length-18276-cov-5.512101_pt1 | contig 18276 bp, 18 predicted proteins | sample MGYA00580227_ERZ1673697 | MGnify/ENA primary metagenome ERZ1673697 (study PRJEB41218, sample SAMN15661759) | gut metagenome | host: Homo sapiens | place: Canada: London | collected 2015-08-20/2019-03-30 | study: EMG produced TPA metagenomics assembly of...
TCTTCATACACACTCCCCCGTTTCCTTTCGGACCTTTCAGACATCTCTATTTTACTCTGTTTTCTCAATTTCCAGATTCGCGGACACCGGAAAATCAATCACCACCTCTTTGTATATCTCCACATTTTCATTCTCTAAAGAAGTTGCCGTTCCCTGATAGGTAATCTTCGCGGTTCCATCCATAATTTCAACTGTGGATGACACATCCATGGGTGCTTTCAAGTCATTATGAAGCCATAGGTTTACTTCATTTGTGGCTTCCCACCAGTCTTTCATCTCCTTGTCGTAGCGGGCTGCCTGCCCAAATCTTGACTTTGGATTTATCGCATAGACTGGAAGAGAGCGATGTGATTCCTCTGTGTTTTCATTGCTATATGTGATGATTACTTCGGGATTGTTGTACAAATAAATTTCCCTGATACCCCATATACTGATTAGTATGATACATACCCCTATTATCCATAATACTTTTTTCTTCATTAGCTTTTCCCCTCTCTAAAGTCGAAAACGTATATGCTCCCGGTATGTCTGTGCGCTTGCCGAACCGCTGTCTTTTCTTGAGACATCCCAGACCATTCGATATTCTCCCGGTTCCAGTGCTCCGTAGAGCCACTCCCAATTATAGTAGATCGAGGCTTCCTCACCACCGGGGACATTATAGCCCACCATTGGAAAGCCATAATTATCCGGCACCGTCTCTGCATCCTGCCACTCTCCGTCTACCTGCCGTTGGAGAATATAAGCCTCTCCATAGATCACCTCTGCCCCGTCATCGTCATCCTCACGTCTGATGATAAGATTAGCACCCACATTGGAAATATCCCGCAAAGTCGCCGTTACACCTGCTTCCGGATCATAAATCGTCTCCGCCTGTCCCTGCTGCCCCTTCTCTTTCGGATCCCAAACGTTTTCTACCAGCTCCGGTGTTTCTTCCAAATGTAACACCTCTGCGTCCAGTTCATACTCCAGCACGCAGTCCCGGTTGATTTCCTCCATCTCTCCGGTCTCAATAGATTTCCCTGTTCCCCAGAAAGTGATCACCGTTTTTCCTTCACCTATTGTTACATCCGATGACACGGATAATGGGGAATCATACTTTTCGTTAATCCATTGAAACACTTCCCCTGTTGCATCCCGGAACTGCTATATTTCCTCATCATAACGTACCGCATATCCCTGTCCGATATGAGATCTGCCACGAATAACGCAAAAAGGATAAGAGCGATATATATTTTCTCTCTTGTCGCAGCTAAAGGTAATCCGGATCTCCGGGTGCTCATACAGCCAGACCTCACGCCCGCACAGGATACCTGCCGTCAACAGCACAACCGCAATTAAGCTAAGAAAAAACGTCACTTTTACGTTGATTTTCTTCATACATCTTTCGTCACTCATCATGCCAAATAAAATCTCTCCTGTTATTTACTTCTTTGCAATCCACTTCCCGTTTCTATTAGAACCACGTCTTTCAACCAAACCTTCTTCTCGCATGTCTTTTATAAGTCTTTGAATTTGTTTTCTTGAAAGATCAAATCCCTCCATAAGTTTAACCTGCGTTACCTCTGGATTTTCTTCCATTTGATATAATATATCTATCTTTCTATCGGCTCCATTTTTAGCTCCTTTTTGGCTCCTTTTTGATTATATCCTAATTTTTCTTCTAAAGTTGTTTTTTTCATATATACTTCGTTTTCTTTCGACTGCTTTGTGACCATTTTCGTTGCCATTTATTCTTATTTTCATTATACATGATAACGTATTATAGGCACAATAGAGCGAGTGGAAATTTCCCATTTTCCACTCGCTCAACCCATCTCATTATAGCTTTTTCTGTTACTTCAGCGGTTCATAATAAAAATATGTCTTCGCCGGGTCTTTTCCGGAGATGTCCACGCCGGCTGCCGTCTGTCCCTGCACACCGCCTGTGGCTCCGATATAGAGTATCCGGCCATCCGGAACGATTACCGCGCAGGTTCCTTCCGTACCGCAGGGCATCTCCCAGACTTCCTGCGCTCTGGTAAATTCCGCATCTTCCAAACGGTAGGTATCAACGCCGCTGTATCCCCACAGGATAAAATCGGAGCCATCACTCACACCTGCTGCCACCATATTCCACTGGTAGATCGTCCCTGTGCTTTGAACAGCCTTCGCATTCTCCGTTGCATCCCCCTGCACCGGTAGAAAACACAACCTCTCCGGGTCTACTGACACTAATGTCACAGGGTCATCCTCTGCTGTCACATTCTCCGTTGCCAGTGCTGCTGCATAGACTTTTCCGTCCTTTCCCTGTCCCAGGGCTCCGGCACCTTGCACAGCATACACACCATCATCCGCCATCGTTCCGATGAGGTCTCCCTCTGCCGTGTAGATCCGCACATAGCCGCCATCCTCCTGCATTCTCATTCGTGTATACAGCCTGCCCTGTGCATCCGTTGCCATACTATCTACAATATTCCACTCCCGGTCTCCGGCCGCAAAGCAGTCCAGAAGCGTTCCCTCCGGACTGATATGGTAGATCACAGGCAGCCGGCCATGTTCCGCTCCCGGAGATGCCAGTCCGCGCAATGCCGCATAGACACTTCCGTCCGGTGCGATGCACAGGCTATACACCTCGCCGTCCTCATCGAAATCATCATAAAACTTTTCCGGGGTCCCGCTGCCGTAAGCCAGATATTCCACCCGTGCTTTCCCTTCCATGGTGAACCCACCGACATACAGCCCCTGTTCTGCCGCCACAGCACACCGGATACTGAGTTCTCCCTCATAGGCGACCTGCCATTCTTGTGCTGCCGTATCTGCCCCCGGGACTACACTTGCCTCTCCTGCGCCCTGTGTCTGTTGCGATCCGCTCTCCTGTGACATATCACCCGGTAATGCACTATCTTCCGTCTTCACATATTCATAGTCGCCCGCCTCGATCTCTTCTGTGATTTTCGCCAGACTATAATCTCTCTTCTCACGGAAATCGATCAGCTCCAACAGTTCCTCCTCCGTCATTTCCTCTTCCGGCAGGAAAAATGTACTCCGCGCTGCATAGAAAGCCACGCCCTTTTTGTATTTTTCAGGACTATCAAGCATGGCAAGTTCCTTTTGGGGGAAATATCCTTCCTCCAGATAGGCCTGCCTCAGTTCTTCCAGCCTGTTTTTTCGCCGTCCGTAAGCGGTCTGCTGTAGCTATCCGCTGCAACATCTGCATCCTGCAACCCGGAAAAATATGTTTCCAGTTTTTCATGATTCATGCTCTCCATCCGCGCCCGGTACAATCTCGATTTTACGGTTCCCTGCCTGCATTCCAATATCCTGCTGATCTCCGGGATTGTGCACTGTTCATAGTAAAACAGTACGATCACATCCCGGTATCCGCCATCCAGCTGCATGACAGCATCCCACAGTTCATGGTGTTCGTCATAAAATGCCGGGGACAGATTCTCTTCCCATGCCACCGCACCGGTCCGCTTATTTTGCCGATAAATCTTTTTCGCTTCATTTGCCGTGATCTGTAAGATCCAGTTTTTAAAGCTGCCCGGATCCCGCAGTGTCCTTAATTTTTCATAGGCATGCAGCACCGCTTCACTGACAGCGTCCTCCGCATCCGTACTATTATTCAGAATAGAATATGCCAGTCGGTACATATGCAGGGTATAGCCCCGCACTTCCCGCACAAATTCCTCTTTTGTCATAACTGACAAAGTAACACCTCCTTCTCTTCGCCGGCTTCATACTATATGAGTCGCCGGACGGTAAAAAGGTTCCTGTATTTTAAAAAAAGGCACCGGATGTTCCGATGCCTTTAAATCCAATATACTCTATAACTCTTTGAATTTGTATTTTCCTTTTCCATGCCCGGATACCGGTTCGATTACATCAGCCTGTACCATATTGGATATTATTTTAGAAGCGCCTGAACTTTTCAGCCCAAGCAATTCCATAACCTCTCCTCTGCCAAAAAACTGACAATCTCCGAATTTTTCATATAATACACGGATATGCATAATTGTTTTTGTTGAAAAATTCAGCGTTTTTTCAGCCAATCTTGTTTCAATGTCCACTTTTGATGTTTCAATGTCCATTTTTTGAGTTCCAATGTCCACTTTTGAAGTTCCAATGTCCACTTTTGAAGTTCCAATGTCCACTTTTGAAGTTCCAATGTCCACTTTTGTATCCTTTAAAAGTCCACTGATATGCATATTTCGATTGTGCAGCTCGTTGTGTTCATTTAAAAGCATATTTCTGAGGAAGAGTTCCAAATATTCCGTTGTCTCATGAATTCCTTTTTGTAAATTCGTATAATTGGCCCTGACAAGTGCATTTCTGAAATACCATGCATTTTCCGCAAAAATATCATTTGTTGCAAAAAAACCAAGTGTTCTCAAATATTTTATGAAAAAAACCGCTGTGGTTCTTGTGTTTCCCTCACCAAAAATGTGAATTTGCCAAAGCCTTGATACAAACAAAGCCAGATGATGAATGCTCTCTTCTATCGAAAGTCCTTTATAACTAAAAGCTTTTTCCTGCGAAAAATCATATTCCAACGTAGCACGCAGTTCTGAAGCACTCCCATATATGACCGTTGCGCCATCAAGCACCCATTCTTTCTTCGTAATATTATAATCTCTTATTTTTCCGGCATGCTTATATATTCCACGAAAAAGCTTACGATGAATAGCTATATACTCATTCGGTGAAAAGGAAAACGCCGTTTCGGAAAGGAGCTCCGCAATACGGCTGGAAACTTTATCTGCTTCTTCCGTGCGTTCATTATCTGATACACGGACAGGTCTCTCATTGTAATAGCTTTCTATAAGACTCTGTGCCTCTTTTAGCGTGATCTTACCTTCAATATTTTGAATTGCAGTGTCAATCAGATATTGCGAGGGTTTCAGACCATCTACTGCCTGAAGTCCAACCGCCGTGCTCCACACATACCCTTTTGTTGCTTTATTCGGTTCGGATTCTCTCAGATATTCTTTAAATGGGTCTTTGTCCATATTCATTTCCCCGCTATATATCACTATCTTAGTTTTCCTGCTACTATTTTTATTATATCTTATAATCACAATAAACCAAAATGTTTTTGCAGAGATTTTTGCGAAAATAAAAAATATTTTACCTGAAGATTCCTTCTTGATCCACGAGTTAGTCTATGCTAATATAACAATTGTTATGGAGACAGATCGTAAGAAAATCACGGAAGAAAACTTAATCCGCTGCGGCAGGGAAGAATTTCTGGAAAAAGGCTACGCCGGGGCGAACCTCCGGAATATCTGCAAACGTGCCGGAGTTACTACCGGGGCTTTTTATTTCTCTTTTGAAAATAAAGAGGCTCTGTTGGGGGCAATCCTGGATCCCCTGATTGCCGAGTATCAGAAAATGATGCAGCAAATAGCCAAAAGAGAGCAGGAACATCCTGAGACCGCAGAGCAGAATGAACGCGAGATCATGGAATATATCTGTGCGCACAGGCAGGAATGTGAGCTGGTACTGGAGAAATGCTCCGACAGCAAATACGAATCCTTCCGGGATGTAGTCTTTCATAATATGTTCACCGCCTTTCAGAGCTATTACGAAAAACAACTAGGCTATGTGCCCGATAAGGAATTACTACGGATTCTGACATCCATGAGGTTACACGGATTTCTGGAATTGATCAAAGGAGATTATGATATGGAACACCGCCTGTTCCTGACGAAAGCCATCGGTATTCACGCCGATGCCGAAACGCAGGGTTTAATTGCATATTTTAAGAGCGAGAAGGATGCTCACCGTTAATGCGGTGGGCATTTTCTTTTATAAAAAATAACAAATATAACTTTTGTTATATTCAGAAAACAAGTAGGAGGATTAGTTATGAACAAAAACGTGAACTACGGAAACTGGGTACCTGAAAAAATGTTGGCGCTGTGCTATGTCGCTGCTGCCGTACTCGGCATTGCCGCCTATGTGACCGGACCAGTGCTGCATCTTGCCATTCCGACATGGATCCTGGGCATTCTTGCCGCGATTTGCCCGGTCTATGGCATTTACATGCACATCTGTCATGAATTGTTTGCCTTCGGCAAAGGCAACATGATGGCAAAAGTCCATCAGCATCTCGTAGATCATCTGGAATGGGACGGCGAAGGCACTCTGCTCGACATCGGATGTGGTGCGGCTGCCCTGACGATCCGCTGCGCCAAGGCTTTCCCCAAGGCAAAACTCGTCGGTATGGACTACTGGGGTGCCGAGTGGAACTATGCCAAAGAGCAATGTGAAGCCAATGCGAAAGCGGAGGGTGTTGCCGACCGGATCACCTTCCACAAAGGAGATGCCGCCCATCTGGAAGATCCGGATGAGACCTTCGATGCCACTGTCAGCAACTTTGTCTTCCACGAAGTCCGTTCCGCCAAGGATAAACGGGATGTGGTCAGAGAAGCTCTGCGCATAGTCAAAAAGGGCGGTGCCTTCTCCTTTCAGGACATGTTCTCCCAGAAAGCACTCTACGGTGACATGGAAGAATTTGTCGAAGAATTGAAAAAAGAAGGAATCACAGAAATTCACTACATCGGAAATCTTGAGAAGAAACTGGATTTTATCCCGGGATATGTCGCTGCTCCCTGGATGATCTCCGGAATGGGAATCCTGTACGGTCGGAAATAATCACGAAAATCAAAAATGTTTTTATATAAAACCATCCCGGGCACTATGTCTGTCTCACAAGCACAGTGTCCGGGATGTCAAATTGCTTCTTATATGTCCACCCTATAATGTAATATTGATCACCGGCACAGGCGCCGCCGATACACCTACGCCGACAGCATCTGCGGAAAATGAAGTCCCGGTCATGCCGGAGGAAACCGCTCCTGCATTCCCGGTGGGAATGACCACGTTGTCTTTCATTTTCTCCAAGTGGTTGAAAACTGCTTTCAGGTATTCCGCATCTGCCTTGACGATGTCTTTCATCTCTTTGTTGCGGTGTTTGATCTTCATCATCTTGAGGTCTGCGGGATCCATCTCCCTATTCACAGAGACCGCAGTATCTGATAATCCATCCAGCCCCATCTCTTCCATCAGGTCACGTAAGCTATCGGACATTTCCTGTATCATCTCCGAGGTGAAATCGCTCATTTCCGACATAAAGTCTCCTGTCTGCGCATAGAATGCATCCATGCCAAGATCAATATAGTCGGATATATCATAGCTATCCCCTGCATACGCCTCATTGCCTGCATACTCATATGCGGAGAGATCCCTTGACATTTCATCCTCAGAACTTTCCACAGACATTTCTTCCGCATTCCGCGCGTTTTCAGCCTCTGCGTCCTGCACATCCTTCGTCTCTTCTTCGCAGATCCGGTCTCCCGGGCAGATTCCGCCCGCGGCCTTCACCATTTCCTCTTCTTCGAGATGTTTTGCTTTCTTTTTCGCCACACGTTCCATAGCCTGTGCATGAGCGATTGCTGCGTCGATCTCTTCACTGTCGCTGTCACCGCTCTGCTTCTGCCGTTTCAGGCGCATCACTTCTCTTCTCGCCTGCCCGGCTGCCTGCTTTGCCGCCTGGGACGTCTTGCTCCGCAGTATTTTGGATGAAATATTTTTAAACTGATATTTCAGTTTTTTCAGAGCCAGCGTCGTGTTTTTCGTCTGCTGCCTCTGATTGCGCAGCGATTCACTGTAACTCAGGGAACTTGTAACGATGGAATCCTGGCTCCAGCTGTTCGCCGCCTGCATCTGGCCGTTCCGGTCATCTCTCGCCAACATCCGCCGGATATCGGTAACAGAACTTTTATTTTTTGCTCCGAAGATACTCTTTTGATTGTTCTGCGTCTTTCTTCCTCCGGAAAATGCCTGCGGCAAACCGGTATTGCCGCTCCCGTAAACACCTCCGGACTTCCCCATAGAAATCATGCAACCTCACCTTACCCTCTGAAGTCAAAGTTCTGGCCGACCTGCCGTTCGCCTGCGGTCTGCACACTGTCACTCCGTGTGTTGAAATTGTAGGTTTCTATCTTAGACAACAGTTCTTCTATGGAACCGGCGCTGATCGTTACCGTATCCTCCGTGCCGGCTTCCTCCTTGCTGTCTGCTACCTTATCCGACTTCTTGTCTTTTAGCCGTTCTTCCTTTTCTTTCTTAGCAGCCTTCTTCTCCGCAGCCTTTTTCTCTGTTTTCTTCTGCTCAGCCTTTTTCTCGATCCGGGCCTTCTGCTCGGCGCTGGATTTCTTCAATACAGCGAAAAATGACAGTGTTCCTCCATCATTTACCTGCATTCCAAAGCCCTTGACATTTGCACCGGAACTCTGCAGGCTGGTCTTTAACTGCTGTATCTGTGCAGCGGCACCGCTCAGGATTCCCTCATACTGTTTGCGGAATTTCTCGTCTGTTGCCATCTGTTCGATCTTGTCTTCATCAATGAGGACGACCGTCTTATAGCCATTGGCATATTTTGCAGCATTGGCTTTTGCATTCTCCTTCTGATCTCTGCTGACCAGAATAAAATCATAATTTCCGTACTTCTTCTTCAGCTGCTCATAGTATTTCGCAGCCTTCTCCGACAGCTCCGGCTGACCGATGGTCCTGCCGTAATTCCCAGTCGCTCCCTTCGTCTGTTTCGCTTCAGAAGTGCCGACCGTGCCTGCAGCATTCGTTGTATCCTTCGTTGTCTTGTTTTTCGTATTCTTGCTGTAATCACTCTGCGCAGCATATGCAGTGATGCTGCTTACTCCTACATCTGTCATACTTATCTCCTCCTTGAAAATAGATGCCAAATCCGTTTGTTTACCTAGTTATTCTAATGAGAATATCGGACAGTTTCTTCGACTTTTTGATACACATCAAAAGAAAACCGGCAAAATGTGCAAAAAACCGCCTTTCTGCACCCTTTGTGGATCAGAAAAACGGTTTTCCTGTAAACTTTATTCTAAATTACTACTGATTCAAATTGTTGATCGTATGAGATAACTGTCCAAGAATCTTCTTGATCGCTTCACTGGAGGCTGCCATATCTCTCGCCAGCTTCTGGACCTCCGTTGCTACCACAGCAAAGCCCCTTCCCTGATCTCCTGCCCTGGCTGCTTCAATGGATGCATTCAGTGCCAGAATCTGCTGTCTCTTGCTATAACCGTCGATTTCCTTCGTTCTGTCTTCCGCTTCTGCGATCTGCTGTGCAGCATCTGCAATACCGCCTTTTAATTCTCCTACCAGATTTGTATTTCTACGATGAGCATAGCTTGATCTCACAAACATGTTGATCACATCTCCCAGCAGATTTGCAGATGCATCTATTTGCTCCTTAGTCTTCACATTTACCTTTTTCAGGGCCTTAATATATTTATCCTCGTCAATACCCAGCTCTCTCGCTGTCTGACGGAACTTCTCCTCATCCGGATTCTCCGGCAGCACCTGTCCTCCGATAATACTGCCCAGCACGGTTCCATCCTCCAGTGTGATCGGAATACCAAAATCCACAAGTCCCGCATGGCAGGGATACACACCATGGCCTTCTCTGTCACACTGCTCGCAGCGCTTTTTCCCCTCTGCGCTTCCTCTCGTCAGATCAATACAGAACTCTGTAAAATTATAACAGTCACTGATGTATTTTCCGTCTGCACCCACAGCCACGGTTGCCAGTCCCGTGCTGTTTGCCCAGTTCTTCATGATCTGCTCGAATTTGTTCATGTCACAAAAATCCTGAATCTTCATATAACTTCCTACTTTCCCGGTTATCTTAACCGCCGAACGCATCAAAGCCGGTAATTTTTGATCCCGGCATCATCTTAGATTTACACAAAAATTATACCACAAATTGCAATATTTTTCTCTATTTTCGCCATTTTTATCAATATTTTCACAACATTTTCTATCTATACTTCCTTCCTGCTTTCTTCCCTCCAAACGCTCTAAAATAGATGCAATGCGATGTCATCTATTGTATAATTATCTGGATGCATATATGAGTGCTGATCGCGGAAAAAGGAGGTGCCGTTAATTGAAGAAAACGAAACTATTCATAAGAAAAATATGTGTTCTCGTTCTGATATTATCTACAACCCTGCTCAGTGCCTGCTCCGCTGGTCCTTCCGATGGAGCAGAAAAATACGTTGTCTTGATCGGCGAAGATTCTGAAATCATAGAAAAGCTTTCTGACATTGATCTGCTTGTCATAGATGCGGAATATTTTTCCAAAAATGACATTGCCCGTTTAAGAGAAAATGGTATCCGCGAAATCTACTCCTATATCAATATCGGATCGATCGAAAGCTTCCGGTCCTATGATACAGACTTTGAGAAATATACTCTGGGTGACTATGAGAACTGGCCGGAGGAAAAATGGATCGATGTCTCAGCTCCGGAATGGCAGGCATGTACAGCTTCCAGAGTAGACGCCCTGGTACAGAAGGGTGTGGACGGCTTTTTTGTCGATAACACGGATGTATACTATAACTATCCGCAGGAATCCATCTATGACGGAATCCTTACGATTCTGGACTATATGAACCATACAGGCAGAAAGATCATGATCAACGGTGGGGACTGTTTTGTAAAAAAATATCTTACAACAGAAAAAAACGTTCTCATCGATGGGGTAAACCAGGAGAACGTTTTTACTGCGTATGATTTTTCAAAGGATGTCTATACTAAAAATGATCAAAGCACGCGTGAATACTATACTGAGTATCTGGACCTGGCTATGTCACACGGCTGTACCGCTTACACCCTGGAATACGCAACGGATCCCGCCATCCGCAGACAGGCAGCCGCCTACGCCGTGAAGCATGGGTACATCTGCTATATTTCTGATAATATCGGGTTATGTCTGGGAAGATAACATATTCCTCTCAAGCGCCATCACAGAAATGTAATCATACAAGTCTCCAAGTGCTTTTGTTTTGTCTGCTCATCTGCATCAGCAGCCGTGCACAGATCACAATGATAGCATATATTGTATCCTCCCTGACTCCTGGTATCTACTGTCACAGCAAAATATCCTGCTTTTAATTTCACGGTCTGACCGTTTAGAAAATGAATTTCCCTCTGCATATAATCCTCACGGCTATTATGTTCGGTAGGTACCATTGAATTATACTTTCCTGTAGTAATATAATCCATCTGGATCTCCGTAAAATAGTTCTTCAGATTCGCCTGGTCTGCAGCGACCTTTGCCTTATGTATATAAGACAGATACTGCGGTGCCAATACTCCCACCAGCACTGCCATGATAGCTATTACAATGATCAGCTCTACTAATGAAAATCCCCCGTTTCCCCTCTTTCCTGTTGATTTTTTCATGACTTTTCTCTCCATTACATTACAATACATCCCGCAGGCATCGGGCCTGCAACTTTTTTCTCCGTCATATTTTATCATTTCAAAGGCAAATGTCAATAAAGTAATTATTAAATATATATGACCCGCCCCGATATGAGAGTGCATAGCACGGAACAATCCGTAGGCATCATAGTTGGGGGCTTTTGACCCCGACATCATATATAAGAAAGACCCGCATGGTCTTCCCAAGCAGGTCTTTCTTCCGGTCATATATTCAGTTTTATCAGTGCTTTATTATTCGCAAAGCTTGGAAAATGCATCCGCTACGAACTGAACCTTAGGTCCGATGATTACCTGAACGGAGGTCTTACCGGGTTTCATGACACCGGCTACGCCTGCAGATTTGATCACCTTATCATTCACTGCGGTAATGTCTTTTACTTCCAGTCTCAGTCTTGTAATGCAGTTGTCAATGCTTGCAATGTTGTCCTTGCCGCCGCAGCCTTCCAGAATGGTTGCTGCGATTGCTGCGAAATCATCATTTGCCAGCTCGATCTTCTTCTCTGCTTCTACATCATCATCTTCTCTACCGGGGGTCTTCAGATCCCATTTCTTGATAGCGAAGAGGAATACGAAGTAGAATACAACAAATGCTGCGATACCCAGAGGGATGATCAGCCAGATTCTGGCTGCTGCAGGCAGGGAGGATGAGAACAGCAGATCCATCGCACCTGCGGAGAAGCTGAAGCCTGCACGGAAGCCGAGGGCAACAGTGATCATGGTGAAGATGCCATACAGTGCTGCGTAGATCACATACAGTCCGGGAGCTAAGAACATGAATGCAAACTCAAAGGGCTCGGTAACGCCGCAGATGAAGGAACAGATTGCTGCGGAAGCTACCAGACCGATCGCTGCCTTTTTCTTAGCGGGCTTTGCACATTTTACCATTGCCAGAGCCGCACCGGGGATACCGAACATCATACAAGGGAAGAAGCCGGACATATACATTCCAAGGCTCCAGAATACATCAGCGCTTGTCTCACCTTTCCAGAAGTGCTGCAGATCTCCAAGTCCAATGGTATCGAACCAGAATACGTTGTTCAGTGCGTGATGTAATCCGGTAGGGATCAGCAGACGGTTCAGGAAAGCATAAATACCTGCGCCGACTACATCCAGACCTACAATGGCTTCACCGAGAGCTACCAGACCGCCGAACAGTAAAGGCCATACGAACAGCAGTACAACAGATACCAGAATAGATACCACACCTGCTACGATAGCTACGCAGCGCTTACCACTGAAGAAGGACAGCCAGTCGGGAAGCTTGGTATCCTTGAACTTGTTGTAGCACATGGAACCGATAATACCGGCAATAATACCGATAAAAGGATTCGCAATCTTATCGAATGCCAGTGTCTTGGTAGCATTCTCAGCGATAGAGGGCATAATGGTCGTAACAAATCCGGTAGACAGAAGTGTTGTGAGCATCAGCCAGGAAGCCAGAGCTGCGATGGCTCCGGTACCGTCATTTTTCTCTGACATACCGACACCTACACCGATTGCAAACAGGATCGCCATGTTGTCGATCAGAGCACCACCAGCTTTTACGAGGAACAGACCGATCAGATTTCTTACACCCTCGATCGCACCACCCTGCATTGTTGCCGGGCACAACCAGTAACCAATACCCATGAGGATACCGCAGATCGGCAGAACCGCTACGGGAAGCATTAACGCTTTACCCAGTTTTTGAAGAAACTTCATACATTTCTCCTCCTTTACATTATACTAAACCGGAACAGTTCCGGTCAGTTTCATTAGTTGATACGGACGTACCGCTCTTAAGAGATCTGGAGCACGTCCTCGCCGGGAGATACCTCTCCCTCTTTCAGAATACTGATCTTGTTATATTCATCAGTATTGCAGACCAGGACCGGAGTGATGATATGCAGTCCGGCTTCCTGAATCTTCTCCAGATCCGCATCCAGCAGAAGATCGCCCTTTTTGACATGGTCTCCGGCAGCAACATGTGCCGTGAAGGGGGCTCCCTTGAGTGTCACGGTGTCCAGTCCGATGTGGATCAGAAGCTCCGCTCCCTGATCCGTTGTCATGGTGATCGCATGGAGCGTATCAAATACCACGGTCACCTCTCCGTCTGCGGGAGCATAAATTTTTCCCTCAGAGGGGATCACTGCAAATCCGTCTCCAAGTATCTTCTCGGAAAATGTAGGATCCGGTACCTCCGTAAGAGCAACTGCCTTCCCCTTACAGGGAGATCCGATACAATTCCCTTTTCGTTTACCTTTCAAAAAATCTAACATGTGAACTCCTTTCCGTCGATATATACCGCTGCAATGTTCAGTTCCTGATCCAGGAGTACGAAATCTGCCCTCTTACCAACGGATATACTGCCCACTTCATTGAAAATGCCGATCTCCTTCGCCGGATTCTCCGTGGCACACATCACTGCCGTCTCTAACGGGATGCCTACGGTTTTTACTACAAACCGCATACAATCCATCAGATTCGTCGCCGATCCGGCGATCGTGCCGTCATGCAGGGTAGCCAGATTGCCTCTGACGGTAACCGGCTGTCCTCCCAGAGTATATTCACCATCCTCCAGTCCCGTTGCACGCATACTGTCACTGATCAGGATCATTCGGTCAGCGCCAAACATCGCAAACGTTGCACGGATCACTGACGGATGAATGTGTACACCATCACAGATCAGCTCCGGATGACATTTCTCTGAATCTCTCACTGCTCCGATCACGCCGGGCTCCCTGTGGTTCAGCGGCGGCATTGCATTATACAAATGTGTCGCATGAGATGCTCCACGTTCAATGGCTTCCCTTGCTGTATCATAACCGGAAGCTGTATGCGCCAGTGAAATGACCACTTCTCCTTTGGCTCTGTCGATAAATTCCATCGCTCCCGGCTCCTCCGGTGCGATATCTACCAGCTTGATCAGCCCGTTCGCTGCTTTCTGCAGCCTGCTGAAATATTCATAATCGCAGTGCATGATATTTTCTGCAGCCTGAGCACCCTTTTTCGCCGGACTGATAAAAGGTCCTTCCATATTAATGCCCACCAGGTGGGATCCACCGGAATACTCATAGCTGCCGGCATTTTTCATGACCTCCATCAGTTCATCCTTAGGGATCGTCATGGTAGCCGGGCAGACACTTGTCACACCGACAGAGGCTTCATATGATGTGATGACATCCAGTGCTTCCTTCGTACCGTCACACATATCTGCGCCCTTACAACCATGGAAATGAATATCCACCAGTCCCGGTATCAGATACATGCCTTTGGCATCCACAACAGCTTCCTCACCTGCCGGATCCCCGGTGCAGCTTACGAACCTGCCGTTCTCCACGGCTGCATCCCCTCTGACAAACCGATGCTCTTCTGTATATATATTTGCATTTCTGATTCTCATGACCTATCAGCTTCCCCTTTCTTATTCAGAAAGCTTACTAAGCGCTGCTTCGTCTGCCACCAGTGTCACATCATTATGAAGCTGTAATACCGATGCCGGCACCTGCGGTGTAATGGGGCCGAAGAAAGCTTTCTGTACGATCTCCGCCTTGTCTTCGCCGCTGGCTACGATCAATATTTTCTTCGCCTGCATAATGGTCTTGATCCCCATGGTGTATGCCTGCTTCGGGACATCCTCCGCCGATGCGAAGAATCTCTTGTTGGCTTCGATCGTAGACTCTGTCAGGTTCACACAATGTACCTGCTTGTCAAAACTCTCTCCCGGTTCGTTGAAGCCGATGTGCCCGTTATGTCCAATTCCCAAAAGCTGCAGGTCCACGCCGCCCAGTGACTGGATCAGTTCCGTATATCTACGGCATTCTTTCTCCGAATCCGGTTCCATTCCGTTTGGCAGATGTGTATTTTCCACCGGGATATTCACATGGTCAAACAGATTCTGGTGCATAAAATAGTAATAACTCTGATCGTTTTCCCGGCTCAGCCCCTTATATTCGTCCAGGTTCACTGTCATAACCTCAGAAAAGTCCAGGTCTCCCTTGCGGAACCATTCCACCAGCTGTTTATACAGGCCGATGGGAGTAGATCCCGTAGCCAGTCCGAGAACACAATTCGGTTTCATAATAACCTGTGCCGATACGATATTTGCAGCCTTTCTGCTCATATCTGCATAATCTTTTGCTTTGTATATTCTCATGAATCTCTCACTCCATTTCGCATATTTTACTACGGACATTCAGCACCATGGACGGTGCCACACTGAGTTCATCAATTCCCATCTGCACAAATCGTGTGGTCAGTGTCGTATCCGCTCCCAACTCTCCGCAGATGCCGACCCATTTCCCATGCTTATGTGCTCCGTCAACAGTCATCTGTATCATACGCAGGACTGCCTCATGATGTGGATTATAGAATCTGTCCAGTCTGTTGTTCTGCCTGTCGATAGCCAGAGTATACTGTGTCAGATCATTCGTGCCGATACTGAAGAAATCCACATGCTCCGCCAGCTCCTCACTCATCATGACAGCTGCAGGAGTCTCGATCATAATTCCCTGTTCCGGAATTACATAAGGAAGCTTTTCTTCCTCCAGCTCCTTAGCCACCTCAGCCACGATTTTCTGAATATCCAGCACTTCCTCCACGGAAATGATCATCGGATACATAATAGCCAATGTTCCGTATTTTGCCGCCCTGAGAAGTGCTCTCAGCTGTGTCTTGAAGATCTCCGGCTGCTCCAGACAGATCCGGATCGCACGGTATCCCATGGCAGGATTATCTTCCTTGCCCAGTCCGAGGTAATCTACATTTTTGTCCGCACCGATATCAAGGGTACGGATGATGACCTTTTTCCCTGCCATCATCTGCAGCACCTGACGGTAAGCATTGAACTGTTCTGTCTCATCCGGAAGAGAGTCCCTTCCGAGATATAAGAATTCACTGCGGAACAAGCCGATACCCTCCGCATCATTCTCCAGTACATATGCCACATCCGATACGCTGCCGATATTTGCATATACATTGACCTTGCGTCCGCTCTTTGTCACGGATTCCCGTCCCTTGTATTCTGCCAGCAGGCTTCTTAGTCTCTGTTCCGTCTGCTGTGCCGCTTCTGCCTGCCGGATCTGCTCTTCCTCCGGATCCAGGTAAAATACTGCTTCCCTGCCGTCCACAATAGCGCGGGTTCCGTTATGGATTTTCTCCAGTTCCAATGGTACCCCTATCAGTGCCGGAATATTCATCATACGTGCCAGGATCGCAGTATGGGAATTCGTTGAGCCATGTACTGTGACAAAGGCCAGGATCTTACTCTTATCCATCTGTACCGTCTCACTGGGTGTCAGATCATCTGCCACAATGATCGACGGCTCCATGGTACTCCAGTCAATCTGCTCCTCGCCGGACAGATTACGGACGAGCCGGTTGGAGATATCCCTGACATCCGCAGAGCGGGCCTGCATATATTCATCATCCATGTTGGCGAACATCTCTGCAAAATTATCACCGGTCACTGCCACCGCATACTCTGCATTCACTTCTTCGTTCTGAATCATGTTGTGAATGGCATCCTGATAATCGTCATCCTCGAGCATCATCTGATGCACCTCGAAAATAGCTGCATTGACTTCTCCGACCTCCTGCAGCGCCTTCTCGTATAACTGCCCCAGCTGCGTCATCGTACGTTCCTTAGCCGCATCCAGCCGTTTCAGTTCTTCCGCTGTGTTGTCGATATGGATTCTCTTAACGAGACTGTCCTTTTTCTTCAGAACACTGACAGGTCCGATCGCTGTTCCCTTATATACGGATTTTCCAATATATTTTTCCATTTTCTACCTTCCAAACTCTGTCGTGCAGGTCTTCTCCTAGAGGTTCTCACGGAAAAACTTCTGAAGCTCTGCTGCGGCGGTATCTTCATCCGCTCCTTCTACCGTAACTTCCACGTTGTCTCCGTGCTTCACGCCCATTCCCATGATCGCCATCAGCTTGCTTGCTGCAGCTGATTTCCCCTTACAGGAAAGTGTCACTGTACTCTGATACTTTTTTGCCTCCTTGGCGAGCAGTCCCGCAGGACGTGCATGCAGACCGATTTCATCCTTAATAACATAGCTGAACTGTTTCATCGACAACATTCCTCTCTATTTTATATTTCTTGCTTTAATTATGTAGCATATTGTACATACTTTTTGCCTGTCGAGCTTATTATATATACATATTACCCACTTTTTTATTGTTTGTCTACATCACTTTTGATAAATTGTATATTTTTGAACATTATCGTAAAATTTTGTAAACTTTTTAATAAAAAAATTCAATCGTATGCACATAAAACAGGCACATCAGCTGAGCTGATGTGCCTGGGTTTTTTGATATGATTTCATATGATTCCATGTAAGCACCCGTCATGGAGCTTACAGCATGCTTTTTAATCTTCATCTTCTGTTTTTCCCGGGATTCCATCTGATGCCTGTGTCATCTTCCTGTACTCATACCGGGGAAGAAAATCATTCCTGCCGTAGGCATCATAATAATTCATGAATATCCGCTGTAAAATATCCGGGATATACGATTCTTCTGCTTCCACCAGTATGATCAGGTGCTGGAGAGAGCTGTATCGGGTGCATATATCGTTCTTCCGGATATTTTGCCGGATTGCTTTCTCCATGCACTCCATTGCTTTATCGATATGATCAATGTACATCGTCTGGTCTGATTTTGCATCCATGGTGACCAGCACCAGATAACAGCGGTGCCGGTATCGTTCTCCCAGGCTGCTTACATATTGATACAGTCTGGCGAACTCACGATAGTCAAGATCTAATGCTCCTGTATAGCTTCCGCTCTCCAGCAATGCTCCGGCAATTACCTCCAGATCATTTTTTCTGGCCTGTGCATCCGGCTGCTGTTCCTCCAGCTCCTCATAGAACCGGTAATTATTCTTGCCGTTCTGTTTGACATAATACAACGCTTTATCCGCTTTTATATAATATTCTTCAAAGTTTCCTCCCTGTCTGCACATGCACAGACCGCAGGACA
>ERZ1673697.2205-NODE-2205-length-18244-cov-4.972126_pt1 | contig 18244 bp, 15 predicted proteins | sample MGYA00580227_ERZ1673697 | MGnify/ENA primary metagenome ERZ1673697 (study PRJEB41218, sample SAMN15661759) | gut metagenome | host: Homo sapiens | place: Canada: London | collected 2015-08-20/2019-03-30 | study: EMG produced TPA metagenomics assembly of...
GAAAGCTCCGGCAGATGCCGTTGAAGGAATCATCGTCGAAACTGCCGTCCGTGTAGTGCCGTCCGTTGAATCTCAGTCCAACGCCACAGAACAGCGTCCTCGCACTCGCAGAGCACGTCGTCTGCGCAAGGACAGAGGCGACAGAGAACCGCGAGCCGCAAGATCTGTTGTGCCGCCGGCACATGTATCTCCAGTCGTTGCTGCTATTGAAGACGTTGTGATGAGCGAACATGCCGTTCCTCAAGTGAATGCGGCTGCTATTCACGCCGACGAACATATGCCTCGCGTAGATACAAACCAACTGCATCTTACGGAAGAAACTCCCAAACATGCTCGTCCGAGACGTGAAAGAGCACCTCGTAAACCGGCAGCTGATTTTGTGACCAAGGTGGAAAGCCACGACTCCGAGGTTCAGGCCGTTAGTTCCGCCGCTCCTAAAGCAGAAGCCGTAAAAGAAGCTCCTAAGGATGCTCCTAAGGCCGATCAGGCGAAGACTGAGGATGTTAAGCCTGTTGTGACAGAGAAGACCGTCGTTAAACCGGCCGAAGTTAAACCCGTAGAAACCAAGCAGGTCGAATCGGACGCTCCGGTAAAAGCTCAGATGGAAGCTGTTTCCAACGACAAACCGGTCGATCTGAAGCCGATGCTTGAAAAAGCAGGTCTTGAGCTCGTCGGAACCACGAAAAAAGACGTTCCTGTCAGAGAAGAGGCTCCTAAGCCTAAACTCGGTCGCAAACGCATCAAGCGTGTTATCCAGGAGGACTCTGCGCCGCTTGAACTCGTTCAGACGAAGAAAGAGTAATCCGACTTATCGGATGTAATAAAACCGAATCGGTCTTGCGACCGGTTCGGTTTTTCTTTTGATCGTTAGCTTTGTTTTTCTTTGCGGCGTTCTCTGACGGTCTTGCCCCCGATCCCGTAGTTTTCCATCGGGATCTCGTCGATGATGACGACCATGTTTGAGGTATTCTTACCGAGCCCGTCACCGACGAGTTTTGTCACTCCGGAAATAAGTTCTCTCTTTTGTTCCGGTGTCGGGCGTTCTTCATCGTCGGTAACACAAATGCGTACGAAAGGCATAGCGCAGCTCCTAAGGAAACGATACTTTCAATGTACAAGCCGAACAGACGGCGGTCAACGCTTCCGGATAGGAGTTCAGCAGGCAAAAATTTAGCGGGCGTCCCGAAGAACAACCCGCTGTTAGCGCCAATTAACGGTTCACTTAATGCTGAGGCTGAGGCTCTGCAGGAGCCTCAGCTGCATGCTCGTCCTCTTGTTTTTCCGAAAGCATGAAGTTCAGTTCACGCTGCAGAAGGACAATAACGGTGTAGCGATTGATGATTTCGCGATAAAGCTGGAGGATGGACAAGTACAGTTCCGAACGATGAAGAGGCATCTTATTGACTTCGATTTCTTTCATCAGTTCAAGCTGGAACGCATTGACTTCCTCAAGGTTCGTATTAGACAAGCGAAGAAGCACTTCGTCAGTTGTCGAACCGTTCATCACGTACTCAGACAGAGATTTTTGGAAATTCGACAACGCATCAACTGCCTTCAGCAAATTGGCTCTGAGCTGACCTTTGAAGACCGAGTGGCTGTTTGCCAAATGCTGCTCCATCTGATTTACCGTGTTGCGGAGGTCTTGGGCAACATCTTTGACGTTTGAGAAGGTGCGGTAATAGTAGTTACGCGCGTCGTAGTCTTTGCCGGCGCCCTGACCGTGACTGATCATGAGATAGTACTGGCTTCGAAGCAGGGAGATATGGTCTAAAAGCTCCTGGGCCTCGAGTTTGTCTTTCTTCACCGCCGAATAGTCTTCCGAAAGGAAGTTCATTGTGGTGTTCGAGAAGATGTCAATTGTCTGCTTCAAGTTGCGGTCAATCGCAGCGTTAAAGCGCTTACGCAGCTCTTCTTTGGACAGGCCTGCTTCAAAATCTTCCATTGCTTCGACTTTCTTGTCTTTGCTGAAGAAGTTGGAACGGATCAGGAGTGCAACGACACAAACACCACCGATCACCATAAAGATCGGCCCGAACCAAATGCAAAGGAGAACCGCAATACCGGCGGCAATAAAGGCCGTAAAAGCGGTCAGGAACCAGCCGCTGATCACCGCCATTACACCGGAAATTCGGTAAACAGCAGTCTCTCTGTCCCACGCACCGTCTGCCAAAGAACTACCCATGGCAACCATGAAAGTAACGTAAGTCGTCGAAAGCGGAAGTTTCATGCTGGTAGCCGTAGCAATCAAGATACTGGCGAGTACGAGATTGACGGAAGCACGAACTTGGTCAAACGGCAGAGGAACCTCTCCTTTCTTAAGACGAGGTTTCTCAAAATGGTTGTCGATACTATTCAGTACTGAGCGCGGAAGAATCTGATTGATGATTCGGTTAATTCCGAGACCGGAACGAACCAAAACACGAGCACCGACAGTAGATCCGAATTGTTCTTTTTCACTGCGTTCGCTGGCGGATAAATTAATTGCAGTCTGGACGACACGCTGAGCTTTCGGACTAAACCAAAGCGTGCAAACCATGATTAGACCGGAGATGATGAGCCAAATCGTCGGAGTGACAACAGACTCCTTGAGGGCGCCCATATACAGCGTGGTAGGCGTCAGAGCGGGATTCGCAGCTTCAGCAGAAGCAGCTATGCCGGCACTTTGCATTGCAGCCAAAGACACACCGACGAAGTTCACTAAGTCGTTGCCTGCGAAAGCAAAGGCCAAAGCGAAGGTACCGGCCAAAATAACGATGCGAAGTGCATTAAAGTTCCAGAACCAGATCAGGATCTGGAAAACGACGGTGATTGTCAGGAAGAAACTCCACATAAGAGTTTCGGTATTAGCATCCAGCCAGGCAATCAATTCCGGCGTCATGAAAGATGCGCCCTTTGCCCCCTTGACGATCAGGAAGTAAAAAATTGCCGTCAGGCAAAGGCCGGAGTAAACGCCGCCGACGTAACGATAGACTTTCTGATAACGGAACGTGAAAAGGTAACGGATCAGCCATTGAATGATTGTTCCGAAGGTGAAAGCGATCACTACCGAGGCCAAGATACCGATGATGATCGAAAGGGCTTTTTCGTTGTTGATGTAGGCGCCGAGACCGACGATGGTTCCGGTCGACACCCACAGCTTGTAAGCGGCGGAAACCACAGAAGCACCGAGAAGCTCGAAAACGATAGATACCGTGGTCGAAGTAGGAAGACCGAGAGAATTAAAGGTATCCAAAAGAAGAACATCTGTCAGCATCACCGCAAAAAAGATGAGCATGACATCCCAATAGCTAAAGAGCTGCGGATTAAAAATCCCGCTTCTCGCAATTTCCATCATTCCGCTTGAGAAGGTGCAGCCTAAAAGCACACCCGCGGCAGCAACACCCATAACGATGTTATATCGGGCGCTTTTAGAGCCCAGTGCAGAACCCAGGAAGTTCACGGCGTCGTTGCTGACGCCCACGAACAAGTTAAAACTTGCCAGGAGCATCAGAAAGACCATCGTGCACGTGAGAAATGTATCCATGATAGATGGTTATCTTTATAAAAAAACAATGGCGGATTCTAGAGGGTGAATGTGACGAGCGGATGACACAAAACTCAGCATTTCCCCTGCTCTTCAGCGTACATCTAATTAACGGACTAAATAATGGGTACTATCATGGAATACCTCCCCAATCTAGGCGAGTTAAGTAACCATTTCCGAGGATGCAAAACTCTATGTATTAGTATCAACCTCTATACATTTTTGAGTTAGCATTCCTTTGTTCAAAATTTGTAAGAGCAATTTCTAAAGAGGTTACTGTGAATTTGAAATCTATTACTGCTCATTCAGCTGTTGCTTTGTCTCTCGTTTCCGTCTGCTCCCTGAGCCATGCGAGCTTCTTTGACAACCTGTTCTCGAGCTCAACAAAAGAACCCGTTGCTCTTTCTGCGACAACTCAGGAGATCATGAAAAATCATCCGGTTTGGGTGATTGACGGTAAAGACACTTCCGCCTGGTCTGTCGTTGAAGGGAAAAAACCGCGCCGCGGGGCCGCACCGCTTTTACTGAAACAAGACAGAGGCGACCTCGGGCTGATCCCGGCCCAGACAGACGCCGGATATGTTGCCAATAAGACAGAAAAGATCTCTCTTTTCCAGCCGACCAGCGTCGTATTTGAAAAGAACGGCTCGGCTCTTCTTAAGTTCGGTGCAGGCAAAGCCCCGGTTCAGATCGGCCTGAAACTTCGCGCCTTTGACGTCAGCGGCTTAAAAATGGCCGAATTCCTAAAGAACCGCAAGGGTCAGCCTCTTGCCGAAGCTGAAAAAGTCGGCAATGCAGTCTTCCCTGCCGGCTCAATTGCCTACAAGGCCGACACGACTTTCCTGAATAATGAAATGGTCATTCCGGTTAACCAGAACTTCACCAGCGCAACCACCAGCGAAGAACTCCTGAAGAATTTCTCCTCTATTCCTTTCTGCCTCAAACGCGTCTCCGGACACGCCTACGGCATTATGTTTGATAACGCCACTCCTAAAGCCGTCAGCGGCACTTTCCGCGTTACTCCGGTTAAGAGAGAAACCATGTTCTGCACTCCGACCGGGGAAGCTGCCGTCGCCACCGGCAAATGGAACGTTGTCAACAACGGTCGCTCTCAGGCTGTCGTGCTGACTATGCCGAAGGAAGTCACGCCTGCCGAATACGGTATTGAAGAGCACGAAAGCGGTGTCTCTAAGATGGCTTTCGTTGCCCCGGGCAAAGGCGACAAGATTTTCCGTCCGGGCAAATTCTTCGCCAAAGGAACAACGCTTGAAAGCCGTCGCTTCTTCTTCAACACTACAGCTGCTGAGGCTATTCTTAAAGCCGCTAAATAATTAAGAAAAGGGACCCTTTCCCCTATTAATCCAAAGCCCGATTGACTCTGTCGACTCGGGCTTTTTCTTTTTCGAAAAATGAAAAAGCCTGAACTCAGCAGTGAAATTCAGGACTTAATCAAATAGGATTCTCTAAGAGAAGAACTCTCTGTCCTCATCCGGGAAGGATTCAACATCCGCCCAACCGGCTTTGCCGTAGGCATAGCGGAAGATATCGGCACCCTGCTCTCGGATCAGCGCCGTATCGCTTAATGTCCTTCGCCAAACTTTCGCTCCTGCCAAGCCCGTCAGCAGTCCGTGCATATGCCGGCAGCAGGCCCGCAGAGAATGATCATCCGGCTTAATGAAGCGAACATACTCTTCCATGGCGTCGATCACTCGATCGCGCGTCACGGGAGCGTGTTCGTCGTTGTAAAGGCGGGCATCAACATCAGTGAGAAGCCACGGTGTGTAATAAGCGGCTCGACCCAGCATAACGCCGTCCACGTGTTTGAGTTCGGCTTCACATTCGCCTAGATCCTGAAGCGCGCCGTTAATGACAATGATCGCTTCCGGAAAATCTTTCTTAAGCTGATAAACCACTTCTCTGCGAAGCGGCGGGATTTCACGGTTTTCTTTTGGCGACAATCCCTTCAGCCATGCATTACGGGCATGAACAATAAAAACACGAACGCCGGCATTAAATAACGTACCGACAAAGTCACGCACAAAACCGTAATCATTATTGGCATCAATACCGACGCGATGTTTGATGGTGACTGGCAGATGAGTTGCGTCCTGCATGGCTTTAACGCAATCCGCGACCAAGCCGGGTTCGGCCATTAAACAAGCACCGAACGAGCCTTTCTGCACACGTTCGCTCGGACATCCGCAGTTAAGATTAACTTCGTCATATCCCCATTGCTGAGCAAGCTTAGCGCCGTGGGCCAGATCCTTCGGATCGGATCCTCCGAGCTGCAGAGCAACCCGATGCTCCGCTTCGGAAAAATCAAGATGATGGGGAACATCGCCGTGAACCAGCGCTCCGGTCGTCACCATCTCGGTGTAAAGTCGAGCACGATGAGAAAGCAGACGATGAAAGTATCTGCAATGGCGATCTGTCAGATCCAGCATCGGTGCGACACAAAAGCGCCACCCGATCGGGTCGTAAACATTATCTGTCATGAAAGGATTCCGTCAATGTAGTACCAACGGCCGTTTTCTTTTACAAATCGGCTGTTTTCTTTCAAAGTGATCATATTTCCGGCATCGTCTCGTGCTTTCGCAACGAATTTCACACGTGCCGTTGTCTCCGATAAAGGCATGAAGGCCTCAATCTTGAGACTGCGCCAATGGAGCGGCTCAAAATCTAATTCTTTGGGACGGGTGCTCTCGTGCCAGGTTCTGAGAAGATAGTCCTTGTCTTCCTTCACGAAAGCCGTATAGCGAGAACGCATAAGCGCCCTCGCATCGGGTGCGGGGGCGCCGGCAAGAAGCGGCCCGCAGCAGTCTTCATAAGGCTTGCCGCTGCCGCACGGACATTTGGGTTTAGATTCCCGGGCCAACGCGACTGTCTCCGCGTGCAGCACGGCGGCGTTCGAATTCCTTCAGCCAGCGCTTACGGATACGAATCCTCTTCGGTGTGATTTCAGCCAGTTCGTCATCGTTGATGAATTCAACGGCACTTTCCAGTGTCAGCTGAATCGGAGGAACAAGACGAATGGCTTCGTCGGTACCTGAAGCACGAATGTTGGTGAGTTGTTTTCCCTTAATCGGGGTCACGACAATGTCGTTGTCACGAGAGTGAACACCGATCACCATGCCTTCATAAATAGGTTCTCCCGGACCGATGAACAAACGTCCTCTTTCCTGAATCTTCCACAGAGCATAAGCAACGGCGTTGCCGTCGTCCTGGCTGATGATGGCGCCGTTGCGGCGTTCACCCAAGTCTCCGGACTTAACAGGACCGTACTCATCAAACACATGGCTCATGACACCGGTGCCGCGAGTCATCGTGAGAAAGTCGTTCTGGAAACCGATCAAGCCACGGGCGGGAATGCGGTATTCGAGACGAACACGACCTTTTCCGTCCGGCTGCATGTCCTGAAGGTCGCCCTTTCTGCGGCCGAGCTCTTCCATGACGGGACCTTGATGGTTTTCTTCCACGTCAACGGTCAGCATTTCGAACGGCTCCATCTTGACGCCGTCGACTTCTTTGTAAACGACGCGCGGACGGGAAACAGCTAGTTCATAGCCTTCACGACGCATGTTTTCAATCAAAATCGTCAGGTGCAGTTCACCGCGGCCGGCCACTTCGAAAACGCCTTCGTTGTCGGTCGGTTTCATGCGCATAGCAACATTGCTCTTTAATTCGCGTTCAAGACGTTCGCGAATCTGACGACTGGTGACGAATTTGCCTTCCTTACCAGCCAGAGGGCTGGTGTTGACATGGAAGTTCATCGTCAGAGTCGGTTCGTCAACGTGCAGGAGCGGCAGCGCATCCGGATGGTTCACATCGGTTAAGGTAGTACCGATGCCGATTTCTTCGATACCGTTGATCAGAACGATGTCGCCGGCTTCAGCCTCGTCAACCAGTTTTCTTTCCAAGCCCTGGAACTTCAGAACCTGATTGACCTTGGCGCGCTTCGGTTCGGAATCCGGGCCGTTCATGATCAGAACTTCCTGAAGCGGTTTAATGCGGCCGCGCTTAATACGGCCGATACCGATCTTACCGACGTAGCTGGAGTAGTCCAGAGAGGAAATCTGCATCTGCAGAGGACCGTCAGGATCGTCGTCACGAACCGGAACTTTTTCCAGAATCGTGTCGAAAATCGCCTTCATGTTTCCGATCTTCTTCAGTTCTTCAGCATCATCCGTGAAACCGGCAAACCCGTTCAGAGCAGAAGCGTAGATCACAGGGAAGTCCAGCTGTTCTTCTGTAGCGCCCAGTTTGTCGAACAGATCAAAGGTTTGGTTGATAACCCAGTCAGGACGAGCGCCTGGACGATCAATCTTGTTAATCACAACAATCGGTTTCAGACCTAAAGCCAACGCTTTCTTGGTCACGAAACGAGTCTGCGGCATCGGGCCTTCTACCGCATCCACGAGCAACAGAACGCCGTCAACCATAGACAAAACGCGTTCGACTTCACCGCCGAAGTCCGCATGTCCCGGGGTATCGATGATGTTGATGTGGGTGCCTTCGTATTCGACGGCGCAGTTTTTCGCCAAAATCGTAATGCCGCGCTCGCGTTCGATGTCGTTACTGTCCATCACGCGCTCGGCAACAGCCTGATTGGCACGGAAGGTGCCGGACTGTTTCAGCAGCTGATCCACCAACGTGGTTTTACCATGGTCCACGTGAGCAATAATCGCAATATTTCTAATCGCTCGAGTCATATTAAAAATTATCTATCGTTGTCTACAAACGAAATTAATCGATCCGGCGCCAGGACTCCGTCGGAAGTCAAACGTCCGACGCCGAGTAAAAATTCAGTTTTTTCAGCTGAGATACCGTACACACGCACTTTAGCCTCCTCGATCGAACGCTCGTCCGTGCGTACCTTCATACCGTTCAGAAACTTCTTAGTCGCTTCTTCATCCAGCTTGACGGGCGCAAGACTCTGGAGCAATCGATCCGGAGGAAGCAAAACAGCAATACGCTGCTCCTCAGTCATGCGTTCAAACAGATCCAAATCCACAGCTTCTTCAATGTGGAGATCGGCAATAGCCGTCCTCCGCAGCGTCTTTAAATGGGCGCCGCAGCCTAAGGCTTCGCCTATGTCTTCCCCAAGCGTACGAATATAGGTACCCTTGGAGCAACGCACCAGAAGGGTGACTTCAGGCGGTTGGAAGTCCACAATGTCAAGTGAGGATATTACTACTTTACGGGGCTCTCTCTCGATTTCTTCACCTTTTCTTGCGAATTTATACAAAGGAACTCCGTCCTTTTTCAAGGCTGAATACATCGGAGGTATTTGAATGATCTCTCCTCTGAATCTCTCTAAAACGGCACAGAATTCTTTGAAGGTAAATTTCGGCTCGGCCGAAAAGATGACTTCGCCTTCAGCGTCTCCTGTAGAGGTCTTTTCTCCGAACTTCACCGTCGTTAAATATTCCTTATCGGCGTTGAGTAAATCGGCAGAAAACTTTGTCGCTTCCCCGAAACACAAGGGAAGCAGTCCGCTTGCTAAAGGATCAAGCGTGCCGGTATGGCCGGCTTTTTGTGCATTCAGAAGGCGGCGTGCCTTCTGTAAAGCGCTATTGCTCGACAAACCTACCGGCTTATCGAGCAATAAAACGCCGTCAATTTTTAAACCTTTGCAACGACGACCCAATTATTCACCTTTGACTTTTTCTCCGTCCTCTTCGCGAGCCTGACGGATCAGCTGATCCATTTCAAAGCCGCGTTCGACGCTCTTGTCATAGACAAAATGCAGCTGAGGGACGGTGTGAATCTTCAAAAGCTTGAAGATTCTGGAGTGAAGCATCGGAGCTGCGCCGTTCAAAGCCTCGGTGGCTTCCTCAGGCGTAGAACCGATGGACGTAAAGTAGATCGTCGCATGTGCGTAATCAGGAGTAATTTCGCACCCTGTCAGCGTTACGAGACCAGTCTTCGGGTTGCTTACTTCTTTCTGAATCAGTTCGGCAACGTCACGCTGGATTTGGTCCGCAATACGGTTGGCGCGTCCCGGTTTGGTGGGTTTAATCATTTTTCAACTCCTCAATAAAACCAGCTAAATACAAAGGAGCCCGAAAGCTCCTTTGTGTTCAGGCTATATCAATCTCAGATCGTTCTTGCGACTTCCTCGACCTCAAAGATTTCGAGTTTGTCATCGACCTGAATGTCATCGTTTCCTTTCAGAGAGATGCCGCACTCGGCACCGGCCTTGACTTCCTTAACGTCGTCTTTGAAGCGGCGCAGAGAGTTAATCTCACCTGTCCAGATAATCACATTGTTGCGCAAAAGACGGGCATGAGAGTTGCGTCTGACGACCCCTTCGAGCACCATGCAGCCTGCCACTGCGCCCACTTTGGGGACGCGAATGACCTGACGGATTTCAACGAGACCTACGTGGTTTTCGCGGCGTTCCGGAGCAAGCATGCCGCTCATGGCAGCCTTAACATCATCTACGGCGTCGTAGATGATGTTGTAGTAGCGGATGTCGATGCCGTTGTTTTCAGCCAGTTTTCTAGCCAATGCATCGGCACGGACGTTGAAGCCTAAGACAACAGCATTGGAAGCAATCGCCAAGTTGATATCAGATTCACTGATACCGCCTACGGCTGCGTGAACCACGCTGACCTTAACTTCATCGGTAGAAAGTTTGGTCAAAGCGTGAACCAAAGCTTCCTGAGAGCCTTGAACGTCGGACTTGATAACCAGAGACAGGGTCTTCTGGCCTTCCGGATTCTGACCAAAAAGACCGCCGAGTTTGTCATTGACCTGGCGAGCCAGCTTAACGTCACGGTACTTGCCCTGACGGTAGTTGGCCAATTCACGAGCCTTACGCTCTTCGGAAACGACGATGAGTTCGTCACCGGCCTGCGGAACGTCGGAGAGGCCTTGAATTTCCACCGGGATGGAAGGACCGGCGCTCTGAACCGACTTGCCGTTTTCGTCAACCATGGCGCGAACGCGACCGAAAGTGGCGCCGGCCAAGACGATATCACCGCGCTTTAAGGTACCGGCCTGAACCAGGACGGAAGCAACCGCACCCTTACCGCGGTCAAGGCGGGATTCAATCACGACGCCCTTAGCAGGACCTTCTTTCACAGCCTTCAATTCAAGAATTTCGGCCTGCAGAAGAACGTTTTCAAGCAGCTCGTCAATGCCCTGTCCGCTCTTAGCAGACACGCAGACGAACGGCACGTCGCCGCCGTAATCCTCAGGGATGACTTCGTTGGCAACGAGTTCCTGTTTGACACGATCAGGATTAGCTTCTGGTTTATCAATCTTGTTAATGGCAACCACCAGAGGAACGTTGCCGGCCTTCGCGTGAGCAATAGCTTCCTTGGTCTGCGGCATCACGCCGTCGTCGGCTGCAACCACCAAAATAACGATATCGGTTACCTTAGCACCGCGAGCACGCATGGCCGTGAAGGCTTCGTGTCCCGGGGTATCCAAGAAAGTAATAATGCCTCTCGGGGTTTCAACGTGGTAAGCACCGATGTGCTGTGTAATACCGCCGGCTTCGCCTGCGGCAACACGAGTACGTCTGATGTAGTCCAGCAAAGAAGTCTTACCGTGGTCAACGTGACCCATAATCGTCACGACCGGAGGACGAGGTTCCTTCGGATAGTTGGCCAAAGCCTTGGCTTCTTCTTCAGCCAGGAAGGCTTCCGGATCTTCCGGTTTAGCGGCGATCGCACGATGACCCATTTCTTCGACCACAATCATGGCCGTTTCCTGGTCAAGCATCTGGTTGATCGTCACCATCTGACCGAGCTTCATCATATGTTTAATGACTTCAATGGCCTTGACGCTCATCTTCATAGCGAGATCAGCGACAGTGATGGTTTCCGGAACTTCAATGTCCTTAACAACGGGTTCCTGAACAGCAGGAGTCTGCGGTCTTCCGCCCTGGCCTTTGTTGTTCTGGTTCTGGTGCTTGTTGCCGCGTTTGTTGCGGCGGTCATTCTTCCAGCCGCTGCTTTCTTCCGAAGAGTTGTCGCCGCCGCGGGTCTTGAGAGTGCGGCGTTTCTGATTTTCGTCGCCCCAGTTGTCTGCGTTCTTAGCGTTGTTCTTCGTACCTTTGTTTTCTTTCTTGACGCTGTTCTTGTGAACCTTCTTCTGTTCCTGCGGTTTTTCTTCCTGAGCCGGTTTCTTAGCGGTCAGAACCTTCTTCGGAGCAGACATCATTTCTCGAATAGCGCGAGCTTCGGCTTCAGCAGCGCGGCGAGCAGCATCTCTGTCGGCTTCAGCCTTGACAGCGGCTTCCTTAGCTTCTTTAGCAGCACGAGCAGCGGCCTCGGCTTCTGCCTTAGCTTTCTCTATGCTGCGCTCTGCCTCAGCCTTCTGTCTGCGTGCAGCTTCTTCGGCTTTAGCCTTTTCCTGTTCGGCTTTGAGTTTGGCAGCACGTTCGGCCTCTTCCTTAGCGCGGGCAGCAGCTTCTTCAGCTAAACGACGAGCTTTTTCTTTCTGCTCTTCCATTGCCTTCTTGGCTTCTTCTCGGGCTTTATTAACGACATCCGGGTTCTTCACCAAAACGCGTTTGCGGCGCACTTCCACTTGAACGGCGTGAGAGGAACCTCCTCCGTTCTGAGTGATGACGCTCTTTTCCCGCTTTGTCAGCGTAATTTTGCGGCGGCCTGCATTCGAGCTGCCGCGGGCAACCTGCAGGGATGTTAAGAAACGATCCTTATCAGCTTCGCTTAATTCGTCGGCGGGTGTGCTCTGGGAGAGGCCGGCTTCCTTCAACTGGGAAAGGAGGGTCTCAACCGGCAAATTCAAGTCGGCGGCTAAATCTTTAACAGTGGTTTTTGCCATATTCCTATATTCCCTCCTTTGTATTAGCTCCAGCTTTCGCGAGCCTTTGTGATCAGGGCGGCAGCCTTGTCGTGGTCAATACCCGTCATTTCAACGAGTTCGTCCGTAGACAAATCGGCAAGCTGATCAAGGGTCTTGATGCCGGCAGGCTTCAGTTTATTTGCAATTTCATGAGTCATCCTCGGAAGGTCGACAAGAGATTTGTCGGCCCACTTGAGGAGCTCTTCACGTTCAAGCGCAGAAGTCAGCAATGCCGTTCTGGCTCTGGAACGCAGTTCTTTAACGGTATCTTCATCGAACTGTTCGATGCTAAGCAGTTCTTCTTCCGGCAGATAAGCAACTTCTTCAAGTGTCTCAATGCCGTTTTCAATCAGAACCTGAGCAACTTCCTCATCGATATCGAGGCGGTCGCAGAGTTCCTGGCGACGCGGAGCGATTTCATCTTCACGCTTCTTAGCCGCCTGGTCGTCATCCATCACTTCAATTTCCCAGCCGGTCAGCTCGGAAGCAAGACGCTTGTTGACGCCGTTGCTGCCGATCGCGATCTTGCTGTTGTCAAGGTCAGGGGTCACGACTTCAACCTTGTGTTCGTCTTCATGGACGATGATGGAGGAAATCGTTGCGGGAGACAGCGCGCTCATGACGTATTCGGCAGGCTGATCGGCCCAGCGGATAATGTCGATTCTCTCATTCATCAGTTCGCCAGAAACGGACTGAATACGAGAGCCTTTGACACCGATGCAGCTTCCGATCGGATCAATGCGCTTGTCCTTAACCTGGACGGCAACTTTGGCACGGATGCCGGGATCGCGGGCAATGCCCTTGATCTCAAGCAGGCCTTCGTTGATTTCGGGAACGACCTGACGCATCAGTTCGCCCAAGAATTCATTGCAGGTACGGGACAGGGTGATCTGCTGCTGTCTGGAGGTCGGATCGATTTTCAGAATATAAGCGCGAACACGATCGCCCGGACGGAGGTTTTCCATCGGGATCATCTGATGTCTAGGCAGACGAGCATCGATGCGGCCGATTTCGATAATCGCATCGCTCTTGTCAAAGCGCTTGACTTGGCCGGTGACAACCTTAACGTCCTTGTAGCGTTCAAGGAATTCGTTTAAAAGCTGATTACGCTCGGCTTCTCTCAGGCGCTGAATAATGACCTGTTTTGCGTCTGTCGCAAAACGACGGCCGGTTACGTTGACATCGGGCAGAGGCTTACGAACATAGTCGCCGACATTCATTTCGCCCTGGTCGCTGTAGTCTTCCTTAGCCTCCCACTGAAGAATCTGACGATCCGGCTCCTGAAGGCCCTGTTCGTCAGGAACGACTAACCACTGACGCCAAACTTTCTGGTCACCGGTTGTCGGGTCGACTTTGACGACGATATCTGCGTCTTCGCCCGGGAACTCAGCCTTTTTAACTGCGCTGGCCAAAGCACTTTCCAATGCAGCCAGAACGACGGACTGATCAACGTTCTTTTCGTGGGCGAGGACTTCCACCATTGTTAATAAATCACGGCTCATTATTTTGCACCTCTGAAATTCAGGTCGGGCACGAGGTTAGCCCGCTCAACATCATTAAAGGGGAAGGTAACGGTCACTGCAGGCGTGTCACTCTTGGCCTTGGTTTTGGCAGCGCGCTGCTTTTCAGCCGGAGTGCGTGCAACACGATTTTCCGAGAGTGTCATCGTGATCGAGGGGTTGTTTTCATCACCTTCAACGGCGTCAAGGGTTCCGTCCAAACGACGGCGGCCGTTTTCGGGAAGACCTTCACCGGTGATCGGAGCAAAAAGTTCGACGTGAACGTTCTGTCCGACGAATTTCACAAAATCACGAGGACGTTTCAACGGACGATCAACACCCGGAGAAGACACTTCAAGACGATCGTAGTCAACGTTCTCAACCGTCATTGCGTTGTTGAGCTGGTTGCTGACTTTTTCGCAGTCGTCCAAAGTAATCCCGCCGTCTTTATCGATCGTGACGCGGATCAAACCGCGCGGGAGTTTTTCCACATCGACGAGCTCGTAACCCAAGCCTTCGACGGTGGCATCGATCATTTCAAATAATTGTGTCGAAACTGCCATTGCAGATTTAACCTCAATACCTAAGTAAAAAAAAATGGGCTTCAAAGCCCATCTCTTAAAAAATTCTTTTTGATAGGTGCTCGACCGACCGAAGGCCTTTCGAGCGCTTTATGACGCATACAACACGCCTTAAAGCAAAAACTAGCGCAATTGTACATCATGGACAACGCTAATAGACAGATTTTTCGTAACTTTTCAAGACATAACTCTTTCATTTCAGAAAGAAAAAACAGGTGAGGTTTGTTTCCCGCCCGTCGTTTCTCTGAAAAATTTTTCAGCTTTCTGCCGTCAAATTAGCTCTATCTCTTTGGTCTGACTAAAAATTATTTCGGGCCTCGGGTTCCGCGGCAGCGCATCGGACGACTAGACCGGATCGCCGAAGAAGTGTCTCGCTGACCAAACTTTCTGCCCGCTTTGGGAGCAGAGGCCGGGGCGCGGGAAGCTGCAGGACGCGGCGTTCTCTCAGGCGCACGAGGGGCCGGTGCCGTGGACATTCCTTTTTTATAACTGATGGAATCGAGCCACTTTTCCGTTTCTTCCGTGCTCATGCGGCGGGTCTTGCCTCTGGGCAAGTCAGACGGAAGTTCTAGGTTGCCGTATTTCACGCGGATCAGGCGCGAGACGGGTAAGCCGACGGCTTCAAACATGCGGCGAACTTCACGGTTGCGGCCTTCGCTCAGCGTGACGTTGTACCAGCGGTTGAAGCCTTTTCCCCCGCCCTCTTCCAGCGTCGTGAATTTAGCGATGCCGTCGTCGAGTTTGATGCCTTTGAGAAGTTTGTCTTTGGCTTCCGGACTCATCGTTCCCTGAACACGGACCGCATACTCGCGCTCAATCTCATGACGCGGATGCATCAGGAAATTGGCTAAATTTCCGCTATCGGTAAACAAAAGGAGGCCTTCGGTATTGAAGTCAAGCCGTCCGACAGCGATCCAGCGGGCACCGCCGATTCTCGGCAGATGATCAAAAACCGTGGGGCGGCCTTCGGGGTCATCTTTGGAGACGATCTCGCCGGCAGGCTTGTGATAAATCAGAACCTTAGGAACATCATTGTTTTCCAGCGCGGAACGGCGAACGATCCTGCCGTCAAAACGAATCACGTCAGAAGGTGTCACACGCTGGCCGACGTGAGCAGGTTCTCCGTTCACAGAGATGCGGCCTTCTGCGATTCTTTCTTCCATATCACGGCGTGAACCGATGCCGGCATCAGCCAGCACTTTATGCAGCTTTTCATTGGCAAACGGAGCCGTTAATAACTTAGCCACCTGCGGCTTTCTCGCAGGAGAGCGGGGAGCGGATTCCGCGCTTGCAGGAGTGCGTCGGGTATTGACAGACGCTGACGGTCTGAAAGGTGTTTTGCGCCCATTGCGCGAATTTCTTGTGACTGCCATAACTTACTCTTAGAGCCGAAGCCATTGCCTCGGTTTTTCATAGGATCTTTTAATTGCCCAGTTCGATCAAACATGAACCGGCGCTTGTTGGGGCTTTCGAAACTACATGTCGAAAGCCGGACGAAATTCTTTAGGAAGCATCAAAGATGCAGCCCTGCCGGAAGATTGTAAAGAGGCCGTCGCCCCTATAGCCTCCTAACCACCAAATTTGAGTTGCTCTGCTCGACTTGTCAAAGATTTTTCAGCAAATCCTGCAGCTTAGCTTCCTTTGCATCGAGCGCGTCCTGCTCTTCCTTGCGTTTGGCGTTAAAGGTTTCTTCATCCAAATCGTAAAGCGCGGGACCTTTGGCAGCTTTTCGCACCATTTCCAAGACACGTTCGTTTTCAGAGAGATCCTCTTCCGTGGCTCGAATAACCGGCAGCTCAACGTCGGAGATATCGTGAACATCGGCACTCACCGGCGCCGCATCAATCTCCAAGATGCCTTGCTGCTGTTTAAGAACGAGGTAAACCTGGCCTAAAAGCTCCGCGTCCAAAAGGGCGCCGTGGCCTTCTTTGACGCGTCGGGTCGTGTCGATTTCGAGACGCTTACACAATGCATCCAAGCTGTTGTGCATCTGAGGGAATGCGGCTTTGGCAAGCTCCATCGAGTCGATAATGTTGTCCTTGCCGCAAATCTCTTCCATCGAGGGTTTGCCGAGCTTTCTCAACTCCTCATTGAGGAAGCCGATGTCGAACTGAGCATTGTGAATGATGAGTCTGGCGCCCTGAACAAATTCAATGAACTTGTCGGCGATGTCCGCAAACTTCGGCTTACCGACCAAAAATTCATTGGTGATCTTGTGGACGCGGATAACCTCTGCCTCCATCTGGCGTTCCGGATCGATGTACTCATGAAAATTTTTATCGGTTAATCCGTGTTCTCCAAGTTCAACGCAGCCGATTTCAATGATTCGGTCGCCTTCCTTAGCGGCCATGCCGGTGGTTTCGGTATCCAGACAGATCTCTCTCACGTGCTTTCCTTCAAAATTGGTGTCTCGATTCTAATCAATTGAATGCGAAACAGAAAATTCAAAGTTTTCTAAAACCTAAAAATGACGCATTGAACTTTTAGTCCAATGCGTCACTTGTGATGATTTAGATCGATTCAGCGATCAATTCGAAGCTACAACGCTTTCACGGCTCAAATATGAACGAAGTTTTTCTGCGTCGTTGGCGCGAGCGTACTTATTCGGAGAGTCGAGGAAGATGAATGCAACATTCTTTCCGTCGACGTGCGCCTGCATGACCATGCAGTAGCCGGCCGCTGTCGTCAGACCAGTCTTCTGCAGCTCGATGTCCCAATCTTCGTCTTTAATCAGACGGTTCGTGGTGCTGCTGATGACTTCACGCTTGCCGATACGGAAGGAAGCTTCCGGCGTAGTCGAGAGTTCACGGATGAGTGCATATTCGCTCGCGCCTGTGATGAGGTAAGACAGATCCACCGCAGAAGAGCGATTGTCGTTATTCAAACCGATAGAGTCATAGAAGACGGAGTCTTTCATGCCGAGAAGCGCAGCTTTGATGTTCATTTCTTTAATGAACTGTGCTTTTCCGGTCGGATAGGTACGGGCGAGGAAATGAGCCGCACGGTTATCCGAACTCATTAAAGCCAGATGCAAAGCCTGACGGCGGGAGATCTCCATGCCCATGCGAAGCTTGGAGTGAGCGCTCGAAGGAACGAAGTCTTCACGCGTAACAGTGAACTTGTCGTCTAAATTGACGCCGGATTCCACGATCACCAGCGCCGTCATCAGTTTTGTAATAGATGCGATCGGCAGGGGCTGATCGGCATTCTTTTCATACAAAACTTGGTTTGTGTCCATGTCGTAGGCGAGCACGGCCGTCGAGGAGAGTCCCAGCGGATCGCTGGAGCCCTTCAGGCCTATAAGCTGTGCGTAGGAAGGTCCGCGGCTGCGGTAAGTAGCCCAGTCAATCGCCTTTCTCGGACGATAGTTCTTAGAAGAGGCAAATTTGCGGCTGGAGGAACGAGCTGAGGCCCGTTTACGAACAACGCTTTTCACCGCGACCCGTTTGCCGGCAGCTTTCGCCTTAGGAGCCTTAGCCTTCTTCTTTGCCGAAGCAACAACTTTCTTCTTCGCTGTCTTCTCGACAACGGTCTTTTTCACTGCTTTTTTCTTGACGACTTTAACAGCCGCCGGTTTCTTCTGAGCAGCCTCTACGGTAGGAGCGGCAATAAAACTAAACGATAAAAAAGCACAGAGAATCGCTGCCGATAAACGCATTTTTTCCATCCAGAGGAGAAGAGAAGAGGTCATTAATTGGTGAGTATTTGTTATTTTGCGCCAATTCGTTCGGCAAAACCATAAAAAATCGGCCTCACCGCACAAATTCAGGGGCTACGCATGAATTTATTTGTTAATTAGCGTGGCCAACGCCTCCAGAGCA
>ERZ1673697.2206-NODE-2206-length-18240-cov-4.144735_pt1 | contig 18240 bp, 24 predicted proteins | sample MGYA00580227_ERZ1673697 | MGnify/ENA primary metagenome ERZ1673697 (study PRJEB41218, sample SAMN15661759) | gut metagenome | host: Homo sapiens | place: Canada: London | collected 2015-08-20/2019-03-30 | study: EMG produced TPA metagenomics assembly of...
ATTATTTGACTACCAAGGAGCCGGATGGATTTTGCGACGAATGGGAGGAAAGAACTTGACGAAAGAGCTTTTAGAGCAGTATCCGGATATCTGCGCGGAGATTAAGGAACTGGAGCAACGGATGCGTGAGCCGGTGACAGATACGGTTTCCGGTTCCAGTGAGGACTACCCTTATACCCAGCACGCGGTTTCTATCAAGGGAATCCCTCCTGATATGGCCCAACAGCGAGAGATCCTTTTGAGGCAAAAACTTGAGATTGAATCCTTTATAGCGCTATTACCTGAAAGCAGGCAACGGAGGATTGCCAAAGCAGTTATTGAACACGGAAAACTTCCTCCCTGGCCTAAAATTGCAAGGAAACTTGGATATCCTCCCAGCGCAGCAGAAAGCTTGAGAAAAACCTATGACAGAATCTTTACTGACTGCAAATAATTTTGTCCGCCGTGTCCGCCATGTCCGCCGTGTCCGTCTATAATAATAATAGAGCCAGTATAGATTACAGGCTTACGGAAGATACATATGGCGTCTTGCTTCGGCAGGACGCTTTTCTCATGCTCACAGGATTTCCCCGTCGGATAAAAGGAAGGCCAGATCGTGCAGTACGTCGAAAGGCAGGGGGCATTTCTCACCTTCCTCGTGAAGGATTCCGGCACTGTTTTTCCAGATTATCTTGGCGATCCGGGAAAATCCTTTTCGGACGGCAAGACGGGTGGTTTCTTCTTGAGCAGCCACCAGATCGCAGAGATTCTTGGGAAATTTCCCGGCGTCCAGGATGATCTGCATGGCGCGCACAAGATATCGGATATCCGTGTGATAGCCTCCTTGTACGAGCGGTTTGAGAGTTTTAATCATTTTGTTCATAAGAAAAAACCTCCAATACAATAGTTGTCAAATTTAGCGTAAAATCGACAATTGCTATTGTATCCCTGGAATATTCTGGAGAAACAAATTGTGATATATTGTGACTTATAGTGACAAAGGAAGTGACGCGATGCTTTGCCCTTATCCTACTGCATGTGAATATGACGCGTTCCGACGCACCGGCGAGCATACGTGCGGCCGTGTGAAATGCCCTTACCGGATCCATACAAGGCGTATTCTTGCCGGCCAGATTAAGCAGCTGGCGGCGCTGGAAAGCCGTACCGAGAGGCAGGAGGCTTATCTGGACAGGCTCAAAGCGCAGTATGCCGAGCTGCTGGAGAGCGGGTGAGGAAACCGGTGGCAGGAAAGCAGAATGAAAAAGCGGTAGAAGCCGAGCAGCTTTACCGTGATGGCGAAAAGCTGGCCGACATTGCCCGTAAGCTGGAAATACCCGCTGGCACCGTGCGTCGCTGGAAAAGTACCTATAAGTGGGATGGAGAGGGAAGTAAGCGGGAGGCGAACGTTCGGAAAGAGAAAGCGAACGCTCGGAAAGCAAAACGAGCGGCAGAGAAAAAAATGATCGCTTCTGTTGAGGCCAACGAGGAGTTGACCGAGAAACAGAAGCTTTTTTGTCTTTACTATGTGAAGAGCTTCAACGCCACACAGTCTTACCTAAAGGCATATGGCTGCGCCTATTCCACGGCCTTGACGGAAGGTCCCGCAACCCTGACAAATCCTCGGATTCGGGTAGAAATCCAGCGGTTAAAGGAAATCAAGCGACAGTCTCTCTTTGCCGATGTGGACGATCTGGTGGAAAAGCAGATGCGGATCGCATTTGCGGACCTGTCTGATTACATAGAGTGGGGCCGGGAAGAGGTCCCGGTGATGGCGGCGTTCGGCCCGGTGCAGGTTACAGACCCGGAGACCGGGGAGAAAGTGCCGCTGATGAAAGAAGTAAACGCCGTTCGATTCAAGGAGTCCTCACAGGTGGACGGCTCGGTTTTGGAGGAGGTCAAGGTGGGCCGGGACGGGGCCAGCGTGAAGCTGGCTAACAGGGATAAGGCTCTGCAATGGCTTTCCACCTACTTTATGGCGAACCCAATGGACCAGCACAAGGTGGAATACGACCAGAAACGCTTGGAGCTGGAAGAAAAGGTCAGGTTTGGAGAGGCTGGTCCAGAGCTGGCCGACGATCCTTTGAGCCGGTCTATAAAAGAGGTGATAGACGATGGCCTTCTCGAAAAAGCAGCTGGAGATATTGCTGTTCCCGAAGACTAAATATACCGCCCTGGTGTGCGACGGTGCGATCCGCTCTGGGAAGACCAGCGTCATGTCCCTCTCCTTTCTGCTTTGGGCCATGTCGAACTTTGACCAGCAGAACTTTGCGATCTGCGGCAAAAGCGTGCAAAGCGCGGTCCGCAACGTGATCCAGCCGCTCATGGGGGTGACATACTTCCCCAAAAACGGGTTTCGGCTGAATTACTCCATTTCCACGCACTGTCTCACGGTAACAAGGGGCAGCCGGACAAATCGTTTCTTTGTATTCGGCGGAAAGGACGAAAGCTCCTATATGCTGATCCAAGGCGTGACGCTGGCCGGGGTGCTGCTGGATGAGGTGGCCTTGATGCCCCGGTCCTTTGTGGAGCAGGCGCTGGCCCGGTGTTCTGTACAGGGCTCCCGGTTCTGGTTCAACTGCAACCCGGAGAATCCCCGGCACTGGTTCAATGAGGAATGGGTCATAGACCGGGAGCACAAGAAAAACCGGCTGCATCTGCATTTCCTGCTGGACGATAACCCGTCGCTGCCCCAAGAGGTCAAGGAGCGGTACGAAAACATGTATTCGGGTGTGTTCCGGGACAGGTATATCCTTGGGAAATGGACGGTGGCGGAGGGACTGATTTACCCCGAGGTGGCCGCTGGCCTGGGGATTGTGCCGAGCGTACCGAGGAACTATGTCAAGTATGCGATCTCTATCGATTACGGCACGCTGAATCCCTGCAGCATGGGCCTATGGGGCCTGTGTGATGGGGTATGGTACCGCTTCAAAGAGTTTTACCATAATGGGCGGGAGCTGCGCCGGCAGTTGACCGACGAGGAATATTATCAGGAGCTTGAAAAGCTGGCTGGGGACCGGAAAATTGAAATGGTGGTTGTGGACCCCAGCGCGGCTTCTTTTATTGCCTGTATCAGAAAGCACGGACGCTTTTTCGTTCGCCATGCCAGGAACGATGTGCTGGATGGAATCAGGAAGACCGCCGGCGCGTTTCAGGAGGGAAAGGTGGCGGTGTGCGACTGCTGCTCCGGCGCGGTGTCGGAGTTTTCTTCCTACCGCTGGGATGACAAGAAGAACGAGGACAAGCCAATCAAGGAGAACGACCATGCGATGGATGAAATACGTTACTTTGTCAATACGGTCTTGAGCGGTCACGGCATAGCTCGTGCCGCCCGTAGATTGTGACGCGGAAGGGGGGATACGGTGCGGAAAAGAGAGGAACTATACCCGGATTACGGGGCGGAAGCGGCCAAGATCAAGCAGGACGGCATTTCGGAAGAGCTGCTCAACAGTATGATAGACAAGCACAAGCATTGCCGGAACTGCATGAAAAAGCTGTATGAACGATACGAGGTGCTGCAGGAAGCGGTGCCGATTTTCCAGCGAAAGCCGCGGTTCGAAGAGGACACCATCAACAACCGGGTGAACAATGACTTCTTTGGCGAGATCTGCGACTTTAAGATCGGATACTTTGCGGGCAAGCCTATTTCCTATAGCTACAACAGGTCGGAGGACAGCAAGGCGGACACGGGCGGCGAGGAGGCAGTGGGCAGGGCGAATAAGGTTCTGGCAGACTTCGTGTACCTGAACAGCTTCCCGGATGTGGATATGGAGGTCACCAAGTTCGCCACGGTCTGCGGCTATTCCGGCAGGCTCTTATACCACGATCCCGAAGGGCGGGAACGGGCGATGCCCACACCGCCCTGGGAGACGATCCTGCTTTCCGAGATGGGAGATATCACGGAGCCGGATTTTGCGGTGCGTTACTGCCAGCACAAGGACCTGGATAACGTCGAATACTGGACGGCGGAATTTTACGATGGGGAAACCATCCGGTTTTACCGGGGAGATTACGGCGCGCTGAAGGACACCGGCGAGACAAAGGAAAACCTGTATGAGCTATGCCCGCTGCAGGGAGTCCCGAACAACCTGGAAATGCTGGGGGATGCGGAAAAAGTGTTGGGCGAGATCGACGATTACGACCGGGTATTTTCCGACGAGAGCAACGAGATCGAATCCTTTGCCAACGCCTACATGGAATATAAGAATGTCCAGATGGAAGATGGAGACATCGACAAGGCGCAGTCAAGCGGGTCTATCCAGTATTCCACAGATCCAGGCGTGGATGGGCATGTGGGCTTTATCACGAAGGACACCAGCGGCACGCAGACCCAACAGCACCTGGACCGTCTGGAGGACAATATTTACCGGTTTTCAAAGACCCCGAATCTCAACGATGAATCCTTCGGGACGGCTTCCGGCGTGGCGCTGAAATTCCGGCTCACGGGGTTGGAAAGCAAATGCGGCATGTTTCAGTCCAAAATGCAGAAAGCGGGCATTTACCTATTCCGTGCCCTTGCGAAAGCCTGGGGCAAAAAAGGAATTCGATTTGATCCCCTGGAGGTGGACATGAAGTTCAGCCGGAACTTCCCGCTGGATCTGGTAAGCGAGGCGCAGGCGGCGCAGACGATGATCGCCGCGGGACTTCCAAAGCGTGTGGTTTATGGACTGGCTTTCTCCGGCATTGACGACGTGGACGAGGTGCTGCAGGAGATCGAAAACGAGAAGGAGGATATCCCACCGCTGGAGGAAGGGCAGGTGACTGTGAATGCCGGAACTTCAAAGGCTGCTGACACAGGCCAGGCGGATCAGTGAACACCGGACGAAAGAGGCGGAGGGCGAAATCCGGCGGGTATACCAAAACCTGTTGAAGGATCTCCGGGCCTTTGTGGCGGGGGAGTACGAGCGGTTTGCCGTGGATGACAGGCTGGATTTCTCCATACTTCAGCAAAAAGGGGAGTTCGCCCGGTTTCTGGAGGAAACCCAAAAGATCGTAAACGCCCACGAGCCCGAGGTGAAGCGGGAAGTCCGGGACATTATCGAGCAGACCTATGCCCGGTGTTGGAGGGATTTTCAGGAGGCTGTGGGGAAAAGCGCCGATTCCGCTGCCTTGCGGGATGCCCTGCGGGGAGTGCGCGGCGTCACGCCGGAGGTGGTGAAGCGGGCCGTGATCAACCCTGTTTCCGGCCTGACCCTGAATGACCGGTTGGAAAAGCACCGCCAGGAGGTGATCTACAACATCAAGCAGCAGCTGGGCACGGGACTGACCCAGGGAGACCGCTATTCCACGATGGCCCGCCGGGTGGCGGGGGAGGTGGAGGGAAACTACAAAAAGGCCGTGCGTATCGTGCGGACGGAAACGCACCGGGTCCGTGAAGCGGGCTTCCATGACTCGGCCCTGGAAGTAGACAGTGCTGCCAGAGCGGCTGGGCTGCAGATGGTGAAAACCTGGCGCACCATGAAAGACGAACGGGTGCGGCCCAATGCCCGCTATAGGACTAAGAGCGGCTGGAAGACGGTGCGGCGCGGTCCGGCGGACCATCAAAAGATGGAGGGCGTTTCCGTACCTGTGGATCAGGAGTTCGATCTGGGCGGCGGCGTAAAAGCGAAAGCCCCCGGTCAATCCGGAGTGGCGGGGCAGGATATCAACTGCAGATGTTTTCTGGAATACGGGATGAAACCGTTGCAATCCCCGGAAAATGGGGATATACTGAATACAGTGAACATAGAATATCTGCCTGTGACGGGAGAGAGCATCAACCGGGTAGCACTGGTGGAGAGCCGCTTTTTGTCCCCGGAGAATAATCGTAAGTTGCAGGAATCCCACCAGAGCTTGCTCCGCGTCGTCATGGATCAGCCCGTGGGCACGGAGGCGTTTCGCGCCTATGATTCGGAGATGGGCCTGTTGGACAGCCGCATTGGTATGTTGGGTAAAGTAAAGGTGCCTCGTTTCAATCAGAATTACATCGTGATTCATAACCATCCCAGCGGGGAGACATTCTCGATGGGGGACGTCACAGCTTTTCTGGCAAATGATAAGCTGCGTATGATGACGGCTGTGGGCAATGATGGTTCGGTGTACCTGTTTGAAAAGGTGGGAGACAGCAATGTGAATGGTTTCAATAAATTCAGGAAAGCATTGCAGGGCCTGCATCCGGGGTATGATAGGGATCCGGAAGCCTATGTGGATTTTATGGAGAAACTGCTAGAGGGGGCCAAAAGGTATGGATTCCAATACAAAAAAGGCTAAACCGTATGAATATGATGAGCTGATGTTCGACGGGGATATGGACAGGGACCGCATGGAGGCCACCTGGCAAAGGCTTTGTGAGGAAGAAATGGCGAGACGGTCTCAAAGCTATGTGGAGCGGGCAAAGGCATTGAATTATTCCTGGGAGACCATTCGGGAAACCCTGCGGCAGGCTGAAGAAGCCGTGAAAAACGGTGATGACTATGACTTCGAGGCCCGCTTAAAGCTGCCGCATTAGGGGATATAGTACGATTCATTCAGCAGGGTTTCAATGGTTTACTCTAGAAGCGGAATGAAATCCAAAAGAAGGTGAAAGGATGATCTGGCTGAAAAATTTGGAGGCGATTACCCACGGCGGCCCGCCGGGGAAATGCCCGCATTGCGGCGGCAGCCATACGGATTGCTCCTTTTCCGTGGTGGTGCCCGAGAAGCGTCTTGGCTACGGAGATATCTGGTGTGAAGACTGTAAACACGCCTGCCATATTTCCCGCATTGAGGTTCTTCCAGGATTTCGGACGGGTCATACGCCGCCGGAAGGACTGGTTTATTCGTAATGGCTTCCAATACAAAAAAGGTCGAGCTGTAGGATACTAAAATACTGATGGTTGGCGGGGCTGCGGCCCGGTCGGCACGATCAGCGCAGAAAATAAGGAACAGACCGCCCCGGCAAACGCCGGGGTGGTTTTTTCATACCCAAAGACAGAAACAGGCGCCGGAAGGGCGCAGTTTTACGATCCAAAGGAGGAAAAGAGATGGCGGAAGAGACAGAAACCATGCAGCCGGGAGAGGCCGCGGGGAGGAACGCAGAGCCGTTGAGCGCGGAACCTGATACGCAGGAAGACGTGTCGGAGCGCATTTCCAAGGCGGTGGCGGAAGCCAAGAAGGAGGCCGAAGCCGAGCTGAAAAAGGTGCGCCGGGAGTTGGACAGCGTGAAAAAGGCCCATATGACCGAGGACGAAAAAAAGCAGGCCGACCTTACCGAGAGGGAAAGGGAGCTGGCCCAGCGGGAGGCGGAGCTGCAGAACGAGCGGAGCCGCATGTACGCAGTCAAGGCCATCAAAAAAGCCGGACTGGACGACGGCGGAGATAACGCCTTGGAGCTGGTGGATTTCGTGCTGGGCGACGACGAGGCACAGATCGACGCACGGGTGAAAGCGTTTGGCGCGTTGGTGCAGAAATATGTGGACGCAAAGGTGGATGCCACTTTTAAGTCCGCGGGAAGAATCCCCGGCAAGGGGACGGAGGCAGAGCTGGAGGAATCCGGCATAGGGATTCGCGCCGCCAAGCGGTATGCGGAAAAAATCAAACTGTAAGGAGGACAACAACATGGCAGAGTATGCGACCGGCGGTTACTTCCATACGGAAAGCACCGCCGCAAGGCCCAATTTTATCGGCAGTGAGGTGGGGCTGATCACCAAGACCGTACAGGTGCCCGCCTCCCTGGGGAAACAGGACGGGAAGTTTAAGATCGCTCCTGCGGGAACTGTCATCCCGGCCAATGACGCCACGGCGCAAGGGGTGCTGTTCGAGGACGCCGACGTGACCAACGGGGACCGTGTGGGCGCGATTGTGACCTCGGGCCATCTGCTGGGCAAGCAGCTTCCCGCCGAGCCTACGGCGGAGGCCCAGGAGGCGCTTCTGGCAAAGGGCCTGTATTTTGACGATTGGGTTCCTGCGGTTCCCGAGACGCCCACGAAGTAAAGGAGGAAATAACAGATGAATCTTTTGGAACTAATTTCTGACAAGGACTTGCTGGAGTTCTCGCAGAATTATCCCATCCAGCGCAGCTTTATGGGGGACGCCCTGTTCCCGGACCGGAAGACCGAACACCTGGAAGCCGAATATATGCGGCTGGCGGACGAACCGAACCTGCCATATGCGGCGGAGGTCCACGGTTTTGATACCGAAGCCCGTATCGGCACAAGAAAAGACTTAACCCGCGTAACGGTGGAAAAGCTTCTGATCAAGGAGAAAATCAATCTCTCTGAAAAGGCCCGTCTGCTGTTGAATCACGGGGTGAAGGACACCGCGCTGATCAATACCCTGTGGGACGATATGGGGAATATGGCCGAAGCGGTGAAGACCCGTACCGAAGCCATGAAGATGGAAGCTCTGCAGACCGGCAAGGTGACCATTGCGGAAAACGGCGTGAAGATCCAGATGGATTACGGCGTACCCGCCGGGAATAAGGTGACGGCAAACTGGAAAGAACCCACGGCGGACATTCTGGGAGATATCCAGAAATGGGTGGACATTGGAGCGGAAAACGGCCATGCGCTGACCAAGGGCGTGACCTCCACCAAGATTTTGCGCCTGATGCAGAAGAACGAAGCCATCCAGAAGGCCATTCACGGCTCCACAGGGGTGGGCGTGTTCACATCCGCTGCGCAGCTCAATGCTTTGCTTTCCGATATGTTCGGCGGCTTGACGCTTACGGTGGATGACCAGCGCTATGTGACCTACGAGGATTCTCAGAAAACGGGCAAGAAAAAGACCAGCCGTTTCTTTGCAGAGAACGCCATGAGCCTGTTTGAGCCTGGAAACAGCGGCGCCTTGGGCGCGGGCCTGTGGGGCGTAACGCCCGAGGAAGAGGAAGCCGGTCCCTATACGGAGAAATCCGCAAAGCAGTTTATCACCCTGACCCGTTGGGCAACGCCCGACCCGGTGGCGGTTTGGACCAAGGCCAGCGGCGTGTTTATCCCGGTCATCCCGAATCCCAACGGGCTTGTGACCGCGACTATCACCATCGCATAAGGAGGGGTGACAAATGCCTTATACCAAACAGACCTGGGCAGACCATGAAACGCCCCTGGACGCGGAACACCTGAACCATATGGAGCAGGGGATCGCTGAGGCATATACGGCTCCCGGCGCGGCAGTTGCGGACGTGGCGCAGGATGCGGACGCCGCGGCTCTTGCCGCGACGCTCAATGCTCTGCTTGCCTCGCTGCGCGCCTCCGGCGTGCTGGTGGAATGAACGCCGAGGATTGGGCGCGGCTGGAGATTCCGCTGCCGGACGACAGCCCGGAAACGGGATTGATGGCGGACGCGGCTTTGGAATGGGTTTGGGAGCATACCACGCTTTCCAAGGAAAAGGAGCTGCCCAACGCCGTGAAGCTGTTCGTTCTGAAGTATATCGACCTGATGGCCTCCACGGCCGGGGTCACGTCTGAAAGCTTGGGGGGAATGTCCCAAACGATGGACAGCACAAACAAGGGCTTGCTCCTGCGCTCCTATGCCAAAGCCCTGTTGAGCCCGTGGCTGAAACCGGAGGGCAGGGTGATCCCGGCAAAGAGGCGGTGGAGCGATTGGCGGTAAAGTGGACCACGGCAAAGAACAAATTTCCAGACATGCAGGCTGCGGTAAAGGATTTGCAGGGGCGGAAGGTGACTGTGGGGAGTACCGGGGAAAACGCTTGGCTCGCCGGGATCCATGAATATGGCTGCCGGATCAAGGTGACACCGAAAATGCGGGCCTGGTTTGCCAGGAATGGATTCCCCCTGAAAAAAGGCACCACGGAAATCGTGATTCCCGAACGTTCCTTTCTTCGGGCCGGATTCGACGAATATGCAGAGGATGTATTGGAGAAGTACGACGGCAATTTAAGCGCTGCCCTGGCGGGAGAGGTTTCAATGGACAAGTTTTTGCAGGGGGTTGGCCTGGAGCTTGCCGGTAAGATCAAAAAGTATGCCCGCGATCTGTCCAATCCGCCAAACGCTTCCATGACCCGGGAGCGCAAGGGCGGCTCCAATCCTCTGGTGGACACGGGCGGTTTGATCGAAAGTATCAGCTACGAGGTGGAATGATGCCGAAACTTTTCAATTTTACCCGCCTGCTGCGGAAATACTCCTGTGAATTTGAGCTTTTGCGGCCGTCTTCCGGAGGCGAATATGTGGGTGGCTACTGGCGGGCTTTGGAGAATCCGGAGCCGGAAACAAGAATAGGGGCCGTCGTTCCCCTGTCCCAGAAGCGTATCCAGGATTCCGGCGGGACCTATACGGAAAGGGACTGCCAGCTCTATGTGCCGGCGTCTTTGCCGGACGCGCTGAAGGGGGCAAAGGTGCAATACCGGGGGAACCTGTATGAGCCGGTCCAGGATGCCGATTGGACGGAATATGCGGACGTGTGCGTGTACGTTTTGAAGTGGGTGAGCAAATTTGGAGAATCAGAAGAAAGTACAGACGGATATCGCGGAGGGGATGAAAAGGGCTCTGGGCTGTGAGGTGATCGCCTCCAACCAGACGGGGCCATCCCCTTCTTATCCTTATGTGTCCTTTACCGTGACAACGCCGGTGGTTTCCGATGGGAAAGGCTGGGCCAGGGACCGTGACGGCAGAGAGTTCAAAGACCTGGCGCAGATATGGAGCTTCACGGTTCAGTCCGAAGATCCTTTTCAGGCTGCACAGATAGCTTTGGACGCTTACGAGTGGCTTTCCACAGAGTCCGGGAACCTGTACTTGGCAGAGCGGGGGATCGTCGTACAAAGCCTGGGAAATATCGGGAACCGGGACAATCTTCTTTCCATCCAATACGAATACCGGGAGGGCTTCGATGTGACCTTCCTGCTCCGGCACACTTCAAAGGAAACTGTGTTCGATGTGGCGGGGGCCATTGAAACCATTGAATTTAACAAGGAGTGATAGAGATATGGCAGAAAAAACAAGGACCCTGCTGGCCGGGGAAACGGCGGCGGGGGATGCTGTTGTGGGCGGCGCGGATACCGATACCGGGAACCTCGCTTCCTATGATGTGGACGTGGAGCTTTCCCTTTCCAAATCGGTGGGCAAGTCCGGTTTTGGGATCCCTCTGATCCTGGTGGGCGGTCAGGAGAAAGAGATCCCCTATACCGAATGCCTGGACGCGGACGAGGTGGCCGCGGTATTCCCCGCGGGGACGCCTGTCCATAATGCGGCAAAGCTGATGTATGCCCAGAGTACGGAGCGGTTCAAGATTGCGGTATGCGGCGCGAAGGAAAAAAGTGCGGAGAAGGTTTTCTCCCTGTTGGGGAAGGATTGGCGGCAGCTGGTAGTGCCCACAGCGGGGACTGAAGCGGACAGCACAATCAAGGAGATTTCCGACGCGGTGGAAAAGACGGACCGCATGTACTTTGCCACGGTGAAGGACCTGTCTGAAGCGCCGGGAAAAACGGTGGAATTGGCGGCGGGTAAAACCGCGCCCAGGGACCGCACGGTCTGCTTTAAGCATGGGACAAACGCTTATGCCGCTGCGGCCCTGGTAGGGGCTATCGCCCAGAAGGACCCCGGCACCTACACCTGCAAAAATCAAATTTTAAAGGAGCTGGAACCGGAAGCCCTGGACGATACGCAGATCAAGACGGCCCATGACGCGGGCTGCCTATGCTTTGTGACCAAGGCCGGGGACAATGTGACCACGGAGGGCAAGACCGTGGGCGGCGAGTACATCGACATTATCGACAGCAAGGACTATGTGATCTACCGCATTCAGTACGGGAGCCAGAAGGTATTCAACCAGAATGGCAAGGTGGCCTATACGGACAGCGGGATCACCCAGCTGGAAAACGTCTGTGTGACCGTCATGAAAGAGTGCTACGGTGACGGAAACCTGATTATCGACACCGATGACAGCGGAAAACCCGCCTACAGCGTAAACTACGGCAGGCGCAGCGAGACCAGCGCGGCGGACAGGCAGGCCCGGCGCTACACGCTGGGAAGGTTCAGCTTTTCCCTGCTGGGCGCTATTCACACAGCCAAGGTCAAGGGCAGCATCATTGTTTAAGGGAAGGGGGAAAACAGGATGACAAAGCAGTACAACGCAAAGGAATGCACCTTTACGGTGGACGATGTAATCATCACCGGATTTGGAGAAAGCATGGTGAGCGGCTCGAAGGATGAGGACGACTTTGAGGCCGTTGTGGGCGCTCAGGGCGACGTGATCATCAACGAGAGGAACAACGATCTGGGCACGGTGACGGCTACGGTGCAGGCTACCTGCCCGCAGTACAATTTCCTGCTGGAGTTGGCCCGCAACCGCAGAGTGGTGCCGGTATGGGCAACCAATAAGAGCCTGGGAGAGAGGTTCGGAGGCACCAAGGCGCGCATTCTCAAGGTGCCGGATGTGAAGAACGGCGCCAAGGCAGAGGACCGGGAGCTCCAGTTTAAGGTGTTTGATTACGTGGTAGAGCCCGCGTAGGAAAAGTATGGGAAAGCCGTGCGCTGCAAAGCGTGCGGCCCTTTTTTTAATTTAGGAGGAATGAAACTTGAAACCCTATCAGGTCAAAAGAAAATTCAACGGGACTTTGTTTACCGCCCAATTCAACGGCCTTTCCGCCGCTTTGAAAATGCAGGACTCCATTAATATGGACGGTACGGGCGTGACCAGCAACGAAAAGCTGGCTGCCTATATTTTTGAAAATGTCATTGTGGACCCGCCCCATCTTACGGCGGACGACGATGTTTTTCCGGATATGAAGACGCTCAACGAGGTCGTTACCTGGGGGCTGGGGGTAGCGAACGGCAAGTTTCGCGGAGAGTCCGGAGACGCAGACGCTGAAAAACAGGGCAAGTGAAAACTGGCCCATGTGGAGGCTGATTTTTGACGGAGGCCTCAGTTACAACACAGTTTGGAACCAGATGACGCCGGAGGAGGTTGGCGAAGCCAACGCGGCGCTGGATTATTATATCCAGATTCAGAACGAAGCCAGGAAGAGGGGATAATGTGGCGGGGAAGAATGTAATACGCCAGGACGTAGTAGAGAGTTCCTTCGAGGTGCGGGACGATCCTGTGGAAAAGGTCGGCAAAAGCGCCGACAGAATGAAAACCTCCGTCGTCTCCGCCACGGACCGGGCGGGAGATGGGCTGCGCGGCCTTTCCTCCCCTGCCAAAACCGCCGCCTCCCATGTGCTGGGGATTGGGACGGCGGCGGACGCCTCCTCGGGAAAACTGCGGGGGATGGGGGATTCCCTCCAGAACTTCGGCGGGAAGCTGGATGGCCTGGGGTCAAAATTGACGGCGATGATTACCGTCCCGCTGACAGCGGCGGCGACTGCCGCCACCAAGCTCTACAGGGATGCAGAAACCAGCTATGCCAAGGTTTCCACGATTGCCGACGAAACAGTGCTTTCCTACGATAAGCTGAAATCCGGTATTACCAAGACATCCAGGGAAACGGGCGTGGCGGTCACAGACCTCAACGAAGCCCTGTATCAGTCTCTATCGGCCGGTGTGGACAGCGGAAACGCCATTGCCTTCACCGGAGATATGGTAAAGCTGGCGAAAGGCGGTTTTACCTCCACGGAAAAAGCCGTGGACGTTGTCACCTCCGCCCTGAATGCCTATGAGATGAGCGCGGACCAGGCTGTGAGCGTTTCGGATAAATTGATTACGACGCAGAATGTCGGCAAGACCACGGTAGACCAGCTGGCCAGCAACCTGGGCCGGGTGATCCCCACGGCGAAGGCGTTCAATGTTGGGATTGACGACACCTGCGCGGCAATGGCCGACCTGACCAAGAACGGTATTGCCACGGCGGAATCCACGACTTATTTTAACTCCATGCTCAATGAGCTGGGAGCCAGCGGCACCAAGGCGGACAAGGCGCTGCGGGAAATGACCGGACTTGGTTTTACCGAGTTGCTGAACGAGGGAAAGTCCATGACCGACGTTCTGGACCTCCTGAAAACAAACGCCGAGGAGAGCGGGAAAAAGCTCTCCGATATGTTTGGAAGCCAGGAGGCCGGAAAGGCCGCGCTGACCATCATGAAAGACGGGGGCGCGGAATACAATTCCATTTTAGAGCAGATGAAGAACAGTGCGGGATCCACCCAAACGGCATTTGAAAAAATGGACAGCGACCCCGCAGCCCGAATGCAGAAGGAACTGAATAAGCTCAAGCTGGCGGGGATAGACGCGGGCGAAAAGCTTCTACCGTTGGTAACCAAGCTGGTAGAGTTCATAGGGAACGCGGCGGAGAAGTTCAGCGGCCTGTCCGACAAACAGCAGGGCGATCTCCTGGGCCTGGGCGGTATTCTTGCTGCGTCGGGCCCTGCCCTAAAGGTGATCGGCGGCGTAACCAAGGGGATTGGCGGGATTGCGAAATCCCTGGGGAGCGGCAAGGGCGTGTTGGGAATCCTTGGAAAGCTTCCTGGACCGTTGAAGCTGATTGGAGCTGCGGCTGCGGTGACCGGGATAGCTCTTAAGGCCATGCGCGAAAAGGCCGCGGCTGACAGCCTGAAGGAACATTTTGGGGATGTCAGGCTGTCGATGGAGGAATGCGAGGACGTGGCCAGACGGCTTACCACCAACGGATGGACCATGAAGCTGGGGGCGGTGGTGGAAGCAAAAGCGGAGCTGGATCAAATCTATTCCGATCTGGAGACCGCGATCCAGGAGATTGAAAAGACAGGCTGGAAAGTGGGAATCGGCCTGGAGCTGACGGAAGAAGAAACCGGAAGCTTCCGGGAAAATATGGAGACCTTCATCGAGGAGAGCCTCCACCTGCTCCAGCAAAGCCAGTTTACGGCCACTTTGGCGATCGACGCTACCCTGACGCCGGGAAGCGCGGCTTCGGACAACTTGAAGTCGTTTACGAAGAAATTCCAGGAGGAAACCGGCGCGGAGATGACCCGCCTGGGCGACGAGCTAGCCCAGCTTACCAACGACGCGCTGTCGGACAATATTCTGAGCGCGGAGGAATTCGCGGTCATCGAAGAGAAAAGGAAGGAACTGCAGGCCTATACGGACAAGCTGGCCGAGGTGGAGATCCACGGCAGGCTGGCGAAAATTCAGCTGGACGCGCCCCGGGAAGGGCTGGACGCGGAAAGCTTTGCCGAGGTTTCCCGCCTGACAACGGAGGCGCTTCAGGAAAACCTGGACCATGCGGACACCTCGCTCACCATGACGCTGGGGCAGCTGTGGCTGGAATACCCTGACGGCGGCGCGGAATACGACAGGATGCTGCAGAGCATCCTGACGGACGATGCGAAAAACCGGGGCAGCTATGTGCTGGACAGCCTGCGGGTGGATTTGGGAACGCTGCAGACAAATTTCGAGGAGCCTCTCAATCAGTTTTCCAAGGCTCTGGACGAAGGCTTGAACGGCAGGATGCAGGAGCTGCTCCAAAATCCGGAGAACCTGCAGAATCTTTTGGCCGGCGGAATTCCCGATTTGGTCACAGAGGCGTTTGCCTCGATGGATTGGGGAGATTCCGGAGCCATTGATAAGATGATCGAATCCATGCGGCCGAAGCTGTCTATGCTGGAGGAAATTGCCCAGACCTTTTACAGGGCCGGGCAGATCCCGCCGCAGAACATCACAAAGGGGCTGGAAGAGGGCTACAGGCTGGAAGCGGCGTCGGGAAAGCTTTCCGGTGAGCATATGTGGGGGCTGATGGCCTCCGAAATTGCGGGAAACATGTCCTATCGGGGCAGCATTTCGGCGGCTGTCCGGGAAACAGGGGAAATGATCCCGATGGAACTGGCAAATGCTTTGGCCTCGAATTATGGCCTGATTTACAATTCTGCCGCCGGGCAATTCCTGCAGATTAACGAGGCGGCGGTAGCCGGTGAGGCGCAGGTTAAAACCATGCTTTCCCAGCTGGGAACAGACGCCGCCGGTTCGCTGGTCCAGTCCCTGATGGAGCAGGAGCCCGCTGTGCGGGTGCAGGCAATGCTGCTGTTCAGCCAGCTGCAGTCCGTATCGGATGAGCAGAAACCGGCGATTGCGGCGACTCTCAACAATCTGGGAGTGGAGCTGTCGCAAAGCCTGCTGGACGAAATGGGGCTTGCGATCAATAACGACGGGCAGCTGGCCTATATAGCAAATGGAAAAATCGGGGACGTTGTAAAGAGCATGGATGCAAAATCTGCGGCGTCCACGCTGACGGCCCCCAAAATGGGGGAAATAGCAAACAGCCAGACCGTGGCAAACAATGCTTTGGACATCATGCAGGGCATCTTTAATGAAAACCCTATCACGGCGCATGTGGAGGTCGTGAGGACGGAAACTGTCTATGAGAGTGTGGCGAACGGGGCTAAAGCAGGAGCAATTGGGGAAAATGCCGCGGGCGGCGTTGTCCGGCAAAAACAGCTTTCCTGGCTGGCGGAGGATCAGTATCCGGAAACCGTCATTTCCTGGGACCCGGGCCGGCGAACCCGCTCCCTGGGACTGCTTCGCACCACAGCCCGCGCCCTGGGCGTAACAGATCTGCCGGACCGGAGCCGCCCGCTTCCAAAGCCGGAGATCAGTTACCGGCCTTCCGCGGTGTCGGGCTCTTCCCGAAGCTATGTGGACAACAGCCAGTACGCCCCGCAGTTTATCGCCAACTTCGGCAGCGGTACGGCGACGGACCGGGAAATGGAGAAAAAAGTGCGGGCGTGGGTGTTGGGCGCGCTGGATGATTACACGGCCCGGGAGAGCCGAAGGAATCCGGCGGTGTTAGAGGTATAGCCACATATGAATAATACTGTTTCTTTTCCTTGTTTTGTGATATTATAAAAGTAAAATGGGGAGAGGAAATGATGGCATGAAAAAAGGTTTAACAGTATCTGTTTGCCTGCTGCTGCTACTTGTGTTTGCTGGGTGTTCACAAACTGCAAATACTGTTTCAATAGAGGACTTTTCCTTTTATGACGATAGTGGTAAAGAGATAGATTTCCCTACGTCGGAAGACAGTTCGATCTATTTAACGAGGCTGAATGCAGAAAAGGGCGGGGATTTTCAAACAAGATGTGGTGTGAAAATAGGAGATAGGGCAACAACAGCTTTTGAAAAGTATGATATAGACAAATTTTATTGGACAATCATCTACTGGCGCTCTGCTACAGAAGAAGATAAAGCAAATATTGCTGATCTTAAACAAAAATATACTGTAGAAGAAGCGATAAAGCATTCCCCCGACTTCTTGAAAGGTAAGGAGTGCTTAGGCTTGACGTATTCCTATTATAAAGATGATGATGGAAAGCTAGTTTATTTAGAAACAGATGAAAAAGGACATTATGATTACGCCAGAATGATAAAGGAAGGTCGAAAAGTGTATAGCATGACCATCCATGTCAAGGATGAAAAAATAGCAGAGATAGGGCTGGGATTTCAAGACTATAATTTTTCATAGGAACAAATTTTTAAAATCCTATGGTGAACCGAAAAAAACGCCCTGTCCCGATAACTGTTAGGGCGGAATTCTTATACCTATTAGGATTTATACGTAAGAAAACACGTATAAATTTTCTCTTTTCTTATTGACACGTATCATAATACGTGCTATAATAAGTACAGTGAAAGGGGGAAGGCGGAATGAAAAGCTATTCCTCGCGGGAAATTATCAAGATGCTTCAGGACGATGGCTGGTACGAAGTGAGCTGCGTTGGGGACCATCATCAATTCAAGCATCCCACAAAGAAAGGGCGGGTAACGGTAACCCACCCGAAAAAGGATATCCCGGCGGGAACAGTAAGAAACATAGAGAAGCAGTCAGGGGTAAAATTCCCCTGACGGGCTTCCACCTTCCCTCTAGTTTGTACAGAAAGGAGAACCGGCAATGAAGGACACGTATTCCTATATCGCCATACTGGATTTTGCAGAGGACGGAATCTCTATCGAGTTTCCTGATCTCCCCGGCTGCCTGCCCTGCGCGCAGACGCAGGAGGAAGCCTTGCGTAACGCGGAGGAGGCGATGGGACTGCACCTTTATGGGATGGAGGCTGATGGAGAAGAGATTCCCGAATCAACGCCAATCAGCAAAATCCATCTGGAGAAGAACCAAGTCCCTGCGCTGATCTCTGTTTATATGCCTCTTGTCCGCCAGCAGGTGAAAAATGTTTCAGTGAAAAAAACGCTGACCATCCCCGCATGGCTGAACAGCGCGGCGGAGCGGAAGAACGTCAATTTCTCGCAGGTGCTGCAGAGCGCCCTGAAACAGACTCTGGGGCTCGACGATCAGCCCAGGGCGTAAAAAGATCAACAAGAGGAGGCCTGCCACGCGGAGGGCTTCTTTTTTATGGAAAGGAGGGGGCTGCTTGGCGCTGATCAACGGGATCT
>ERZ1673697.2212-NODE-2212-length-18203-cov-8.929855_pt1 | contig 18203 bp, 13 predicted proteins | sample MGYA00580227_ERZ1673697 | MGnify/ENA primary metagenome ERZ1673697 (study PRJEB41218, sample SAMN15661759) | gut metagenome | host: Homo sapiens | place: Canada: London | collected 2015-08-20/2019-03-30 | study: EMG produced TPA metagenomics assembly of...
TTCATCCACTTGTATGTACAGCGTTCAATGCCGATTTCGATGGTGACCAGATGGCTGTCCATCTTCCGCTTTCTGTTGAGGCTCAGGCTGAGTGTAGATTTATGCTTCTTTCACCTAACAACCTTCTTAAGCCATCTGATGGTGGTCCTGTTGCCGTTCCTTCACAGGATATGGTACTTGGTATTTACTACCTTACACAGGAAAGACCAGGTGCAAAGGGTGAGGGCAAGATTTTCAAGAGCATTAATGAAGCAGTTCTTGCTTATGAGAATGGTATAATTACATTACATGCCAAGATTATGGTTCATGTAACTAAGAATGTTAACGGAGAAGAGCTTTCAGGTAATATTGAGTCTACACTTGGAAGACTTATATTTAATGAGATTCTCCCTCAGGATTTAGGATATGTTGACAGAAGCAAGGAAGAGAATTTATTACTTCCAGAAGTTGATTTCCATGTAGGAAAGAAGCAGCTTAAGGATATCTTACAGCATGTTATCAATACTCATGGTACTACAACAACTGCAGAAGTTCTTGATGATATCAAGGCTATGGGTTATAAGTACTCTACCAGAGCTGCCATGACTGTTTCTATTTCTGAGATGACAGTGCCACCAGTTAAGAAGCAGCTTCTTGCTGAGGCAGAAAAGAAAGTTGAACAGATTACTGTTAAATATAACAGAGGTCAGTCTACTGACGAGGAAAGACATAAGAATGTTATCCGCGTATGGCAGGAGACTGATGATAAGATTAAGGATGCCCTTCTTCAGGGTCTTGATAAATATAACAACATCTTCATGATGGCTGACTCAGGTGCCCGTGGTTCTAACCAGCAGATTAAGCAGTTAGCAGGTATGCGTGGTTTGATGGCTGATACATCAGGTAACACTATCGAACTTCCTATCAAGTCAAACTTCCGTGAAGGTCTTGATGTTCTGGAATACTTTATTTCAGCTCACGGTGCCCGTAAAGGACTTTCAGATACAGCCCTTCGTACAGCCGATTCAGGATACCTTACAAGAAGACTTGTTGATGTTTCTCAGGATCTTATTATCAGAGAGACAGATTGTAGCGCAGGTAAGCAGATACCTGGTATGTATGTTTACTCATTTGTTAATAACAGAGCTACTAACTCAAGTGATGCCAAGGAAGATATCCTTGAGCCATTACAGGAGCGTATTACAGGAAGATACTTAGCTGAGGATATTGTTGACCCGGCTACAGGTGAGGTTATTGTTGAAGCTAACCATCTTGTAACTCCTAAGAGAGCAGAAGCTATTATTAAGACTGGTGTTGATAAGGTTAAGATTAGAACAATCCTTACTTGCCGTTCACACATTGGTGTATGTGCTAAATGTTATGGAACTAACATGGCAACTGGTCAGACTGTTCAGGTTGGTGAAGCTGTTGGTATTATCGCAGCCCAGTCAATCGGTGAGCCTGGTACACAGCTTACTATGAGAACATTCCATACAGGTGGTGTTGCCGGTGATAATATTACTCAGGGTCTTCCTAGAGTAGAAGAGCTTTTCGAGGCAAGAAAGCCTAAGATGCTTGCTGTACTTGCTGAGTTTGGCGGAACTGTAAGCATTGTTAAGACTGAGAAGAAGACTGAAATCGTTATAACTGATGATGAAGGTAATTCAAAGGCTTATCCATTATCTAAGGATACAAGAGAAAAGGTTGTTGAAGGACAGGTTGTTGCTAAGGGTGAGGAAATCACAGAGGGTTCTGAGAATCCACATGATATTGTAAGAATTCTTGGTGTAAGAGCTGTTCAGGATTATCTCCTTCGTGAAGTTCAGAAGGTTTACCGTATCCAGGGTGTTGATATCAATGATAAGCATATTGAGCTTATCGTTCGTCAGATGCTTAAGAAGATAGTTGTTGATGAAGCTGGAGATTCTAAGTTCCTTCCAGGATCACAGGTTGATACAATTGAGTTCCAGGAAGTTAATGAGAGACTTGAGGAAGAAGGAAAGACACCTGCTACAGGTACTCCGATTATCCTTGGTATTACTAAGGCTTCACTTGCTTCTACATCATTTATGTCAGCTGCCTCATTCCAGGAGACAACTAAGGTTCTTACAGATGCAGCTATTAACGGAAAGATTGATCCACTTATTGGTCTTAAAGAGAATGTTATTATTGGTAAGCTTATCCCTGCCGGTACAGGTATGAAGCGTTATCAGGATATCAAGATCAGTTCTACAGATAACTACATTGAAGAAGATGAAGATGAGTCTGGTGAAGACGAGCTTGTTTTCACACAGGAAGATTAATTCTTTATAGAAACTTATGGCGTGTCAGATTGATAAAATCTGGCACGCTTTTGTCTTTTTTTGAAAAAATGCTTGACACTGAATTTGCAAATATATATACTAATAACGCGTGCGAATAGGCAAGTACTATTTTTGCGCTGTTTTGGTGACAAAACATTTTCTTAGTTGATACTAAGATGCAACCATTCATTATTCTAATTTCGGGAGGTGAAAACGGAATGCCAACATTTAACCAGTTAGTAAAACAGGGAAGAAAGACTGCAGTAAAGAAGTCTACAGCACCAGCTCTTCAGAAGGGTTACAACTCACTTCAGAAGAAGGCAACAGATATCTCTTCTCCACAGAAGAGAGGTGTTTGTACAGCTGTTAAGACTGCTACACCTAAGAAGCCTAACTCAGCTCTTAGAAAGATTGCCAGAGTACGTCTTTCTAATGGTATCGAGGTAACATCTTACATCCCAGGTGAGGGACACAATCTTCAGGAACACAGCGTTGTTCTTATAAGAGGTGGAAGAGTAAAGGATTTACCAGGTACAAGATACCACATCATCAGAGGAACACTTGATACAGCAGGTGTTGCAAAGAGAAGACAGGCTCGTTCTAAGTACGGTGCTAAGAGACCTAAGGACGCTAAGTAATTAAGCCTGAATTAAGACACGCATTTATATGAATGCATGCAAGTTTTACAATTTGCAAGAGTCAGATTTGTAAGAATCTGATTTTTACGAACAAATTAAATTTTGAATTGTGCCGGAATTAGATTAATCAAGAGGTTGCAGGTTAATATATACGGCGCGAACACATTTTTTATTTGTGAGTACCTATGATTTAATAAATTTATTAAGGAGGGAAGAACCGTGCCACGTAAAGGACATACACAGAAAAGAGATGTATTAGCAGATCCTATTTACAACAATAAGGTAGTTACTAAGCTTATCAACAACATTATGCTTGATGGTAAGAGAGGAGTAGCTCAGAAGATTGTTTACGGTGCTTTTGATAGAGTTGCAGCTAAGACTGAGAGACCAGCTATCGAAGTATTTGAAGAAGCTATGAACAATATTATGCCAGTTCTTGAAGTTAAGGCTAGACGTATCGGTGGAGCTACTTACCAGGTACCTATCGAAGTTAAGCCAGACAGAAGACAGGCTTTAGCTCTTCGTTGGATGACTACATTCTCTAGAGCAAGAGGCGAGAAGACTATGGAAGAAAGACTCGCTAACGAAATTCTTGATGCAGCTAACAACACAGGTGCATCAGTAAAGAGAAAAGAAGATATGCACAAGATGGCAGAAGCAAACAAGGCTTTTGCTCATTACAGATTCTAATTATAATTATAGGAGGTTTTATCCATGGCTGGAAGAGAATATCCATTGGAGAGAACCAGAAATATCGGAATTATGGCTCATATTGATGCTGGTAAGACAACATTAACAGAGCGTATCCTTTATTATACTGGTGTTAATCACAAGATTGGTGATACTCATGAAGGTACTGCTACTATGGACTGGATGGCCCAGGAGCAGGAGAGAGGTATCACAATCACTTCAGCTGCTACAACATGTCACTGGACACCTGAGAAAGAGGGTAAGCCAGATAAGACACAGCCAGAATACCGTATTAACATTATCGATACTCCAGGACACGTTGACTTCACAGTAGAGGTTGAGCGTTCACTTAGAGTACTTGATGGTGCCGTAGGTGTATTCGATGCACAGAACGGTGTTGAGCCACAGTCAGAGAATGTATGGCGTCAGGCTGATAAGTACAATGTACCTCGTATGGCTTTCATGAACAAGATGGATAAGATGGGTGCTGATTTCTTCGGATCATGCAACCAGCTTATTACAAAGCTTGGAAAGAATCCTGTACTTGTACAGATTCCTATCGGTAAGGAAGATGACTTCCAGGGTATTATCGACTTATTCGAGATGAAGGCTTATGTCTTCAACGGAGATAAGGGTGATGATATCGCTGTTGGTGAGATTCCAGACGATTTAAAGGATCAGGCTCAGGAATATCATGACAAGCTCGTTGAGCAGTGTGCTGAACTTGATGAAGACCTTATGGAGAAGTTCTTTAATGATGAAGAACTTACAATTCCTGAATTAAAGGCAGCTTTAAGAAAGGGTACTATTGAAGGTACAGCTATTCCTTGTCTTTGCGGTACAGCTTATAAGAACAAGGGTGTTCAGAAGCTTCTTGATGCTGTTATCGAGTACATGCCAGCTCCTACAGATATCCCAGATATCACAGGTGTTGACGAAGACGGTAACGAAGTAACAAGAAAGTCATCTGATGAAGAGCCATTTGCAGCTCTTGCATTCAAGATTATGACTGATCCATTCGTTGGTAAGTTAGCATTCTTCAGAGTTTACTCAGGTACATTAAACGGTGGTTCATATGTACTTAACTCTAATAAGAATAAGAAAGAAAGAGTTGGCCGTATCCTTCAGATGCACGCTAACCAGAGAAAAGAAATTGATAAGGTTTACTCAGGAGATATCGCTGCTGCAGTAGGTCTTAAGGTTACAGTAACAGGTGATACTATCTGTGATGAAGCACATCCAGTTATCTTAGAGTCTATGGAATTCCCAGAGCCAGTTATCGAGCTTGCTATCGAGCCAAAGACTAAGAATGACCAGGGTAAGATGGGTGAAGCTTTAGCAAAGCTTGCTGAAGAAGATCCTACATTCCGTGCTCATACAGATCAGGAAACAGGTCAGACAATCATCGCTGGTATGGGTGAGCTTCACCTTGATATCATCGTTGACAGACTTCTTCGTGAGTTCAAGGTAGAGGCTAACGTTGGTGCACCTCAGGTTGCTTACAGAGAGTGCTTTACTAAGGCAGTTGATGTTGATAGTAAGTATGCTAAGCAGTCAGGTGGACGTGGTCAGTATGGTCACTGTAAAGTACGTTTCTCACCACTTGAAGCTAACGTTGATAAGTTTGATGTTGAGACAAAGAACACAGTATTAATTAACGAACCTCCAGTACTCTTCTGTGAGTCTTCAGTAGTTGGTGGTGCTATTCCTAAGGAATATATCCCTTCAGTTGCTGACGGTATCAGAGAAGCTGCTAATTCAGGTATCTTAGCTGGATTCCCAGTTCTCGGACTTAGAGCAGATATTTACGATGGTTCATACCATGAAGTCGACTCTTCAGAAATGGCATTCCACATTGCTGGTTCTATGGCATTCAAGGATGCTATGGCTAAGGCAGCACCTGCCCTTCTTGAGCCTATCATGAAGGTTGAGGTTACTATGCCAGAAGAATACATGGGTGATGTAATCGGTGATATCAACTCACGTAGAGGACGTATTGAGGGTATGGAAGATATCTCAGGTGGTAAGATGATTAAAGCATTCGTTCCACTTGCTGAGATGTTCGGATATGCTACTGACCTTCGTTCTAAGACACAGGGTCGTGGTAACTACTCTATGTTCTTCGATAAGTATGAGCAGGCTCCAAAGTCTGTTCAGGATAAGGTTATTTCTGATAGAAATAAGTAATAACTATAAAAATATAGTTGAAATATTTCACTAAATGAAATATAATAAATATCAGCTATGACAAAGCCCGAGGGGGATACCCCTCAGGGCAATCTAAATATTTTTAGGAGGATTTTAAACAATGGCAAAGGCTAAATTTGAAAGAACAAAACCACATTGTAACATTGGTACAATCGGACACGTAGATCACGGTAAGACTACATTAACAGCTGCTATCACAAAGACTCTTCATGAGAGACTTGGTACAGGTGAGGCTGTTGCATTCGAGAATATTGATAAGGCACCAGAGGAAAGAGAAAGAGGTATCACTATCTCTACAGCTCACGTTGAGTATGAGACAGAGAAGAGACACTATGCACACGTTGACTGTCCAGGACATGCTGATTATGTAAAGAACATGATCACAGGTGCTGCTCAGATGGATGCAGGTATCCTTGTTGTTGCTGCTACTGATGGTGTTATGGCTCAGACAAGAGAGCATATCCTTCTTGCTCGTCAGGTTGGTGTTCCTTACATCGTTGTATTCATGAACAAGTGTGATATGGTTGATGATCCAGAACTTCTTGAATTAGTAGATATGGAAATCAGAGAACTTCTTAACGAGTACGGATTCCCAGGAGATGATACTCCAATCATCCAGGGTTCAGCTCTTAAGGCTCTTGAAGATCCTAACAGCGAATGGGGAGATAAGATCCTTGAGCTTATGCATACTATTGATGAGTATGTTCCAGATCCAGAAAGAGATACAGATAAGCCATTCCTTATGCCTGTAGAGGACGTATTCTCTATCACAGGACGTGGTACTGTTGCTACTGGTAGAGTAGAGAGAGGTGTTCTCCACGTTAATGAGGAAGTTGAAATCGTTGGTATCCACGAAGATATCCGTAAGGTAGTTGTAACTGGTATCGAGATGTTCAGAAAGCTTCTTGATGAGGCTCAGCCAGGTGATAACATTGGTGCACTTCTTAGAGGTGTTCAGAGAGACGAAATCCAGAGAGGACAGGTTCTCTGCAAGCCAGGTTCAATCACACCACACCACAAGTTTACAGCTCAGGTTTACGTATTAACAAAGGACGAGGGTGGACGTCATACTCCATTCTTCAACAACTACAGACCACAGTTCTACTTCAGAACAACTGATGTAACTGGTGTTTGTGAGCTTCCAGCTGGTACAGAAATGTGCATGCCTGGTGATAACGTAGAGATGACAGTTGAACTTATCCATAACGTAGCTATGGAGCAGGGTCTTCGTTTCGCTATCCGTGAGGGTGGTAGAACAGTTGGTTCTGGTGCTGTTGCTACAATCATTGAGTAATTGTTATTAATACAGTTCTTTCAAGGGTTTCCGAGGTTATCGGAAACCCTTTTTTGCGCGAGCAGCTCCTTGAGAAGTCATGGGCAGTTAGCAGTCGTGCTCGCGAAGTAATGAGCTAGAATATGATAAAAAGAGGAGTACAACATGCTATACATAATGCGTCATGGCAGGACGGACTGGAATGTACGTCATAAATTGCAGGGAAGAACAGATATACCGCTTAATGATGAAGGCAGAATGATGGCGGCAGAGGCTGGGAAACAGTATTCAGATATACATTTTGACATATGTTACTCATCTCCTTTAGAAAGAGCAAAAGAAACGGCAGAGATTTTCCTGAAGGGAAGAAATGTTCCTGTGTATACAGATGACAGACTTGTTGAGATGGGATTTGGAGTATATGAAGGAATAGAGAATTCATTTGCTATAGATGACTGTCCAATTAATACTCTTTTTAAGAAGCCTGAGAAGTATGTTACAGTTGAAGGTGGAGAAAGCTTTGAAGAACTTTTTGCAAGGACAGGGGAGTTTATAGACAATGTAGTTATGCCACAGGTAAATAGTGGCAAAGATATACTGATTGTTGGTCATGGTGCCATGAACTGCAGTATTATAGCAAAATTCAGAGGAACACCACTGGATAAATTCTGGGATGGAATGACTGATAATTGTCAGGTGGTAAGGCTTATATAATATTATAAAACACAATTTTACGATTTATTCAGACCAAATCATGCTTGGTTTCGTATATAAGTATAGAAGTTAATAAATGAGACTTTGACTTACAACGGAAGGTTAGGATGGTGATTGGGATGAGTAGGAGAGATAGCAGGAGAAAATACAAAAAAAGAGGAAAAAGGAAGAATCAAATATTCCTTGTAATGATGACTATACTGGCATGTACGGTTACAATTGTATTAACAGTAAAGATGAATAATCAGAATGTCAGCAAAGGTGTAGCAGTTGGTGCAGAATATACAGCGATTAAGAGCGATGGTAATGTGACGGAGGAACAGCTTTCTGTAAGTGAAGAGACTGTAAATGATTTACCAGATGTATACAGAATAGAATGCTATGAATCGCTTAATCAGAATCCAGAGCTGCCAACAGGATGCGAGATTACATCGTTAACCTCTGTACTAAATTATTATGGCTGTAATGTTGATAAAACAACTATGGCAGATGAATATCTTAAGAAAGGCAATGGCAGCTTCTACGAAATGTTTCTTGGTAATCCAAGGGATAACACAAGTTATGGATGCATGTCACAGCCAATTGTTAATGCAGCTAATAAATATTTTAAAGTTAATAATATGTCAGCAGTTGCAAAGAATATCAGCGGAACAGATTTTAAAGAGATTCTTGGTATGGTTGCCCAGGGTGACCCGATAGTAATATGGAATACAATAGATATGAGACAGCCATATGAATCCAAGACATTTGTATTTAATGGGAAAGAATACACATGGATGTCTCCAGAACATTGTGTTGTAATTACAGGATATGATCTTAACAAGAATATTGTTTATATAATGGATCCTATGGAAGGTAATGTAACAAGGAATCTTGAGACATTTCAATCAAGATATGAAGCGATGCACAGCCAGGCTGTCTATATTATAGAATAATTAAGGGAGGACAATATTGTCCTCCCTTTAGTCATGTTATTAGTTTGATTTAATATTGTGCCTTGCATTAAGCTTCTTGGCACAATGTATGAATGCAGGGAACAAAAATGCGTCAGCAGCAATCCATGCAATTGGTGAGGCGAGGCATGCACCCATGAATCCAATGCTTGGAATAAGTATGATGGCTGCAAATGCACGGCCAATCATCTCTAAGATACCAGCTGATATTGCAAATACTGAGAAGCCCATACCCTGTATGCAGAATCGGACTACGTTAACACCTGTAAGCGGAATGTAGAAGCATGCAGATGCAAGAATGAACTGTCTTGTAAGAGCAATAATTGTTGTTTCTGATGCATTAACGAATAATAATGCAATATAATCTGTAGTGAAATACAGTGCAACAAGTGAAAGAACACTGTATATTGAACCGATTATCATTGCAGAACGGACACCCTGACCGAGTCTTTTAATCTTGGCAGCACCTACATTCTGTCCGGCATAGGTTGCCATAGTTGAGCCGAGTGCATCAAATGGACAGCATGTGAAGTTAAACATCTTAGAACCGGCAGTCATTGCAGCTACATATGTTGAACCAAGTGTATTAACAGCAGCCTGAAGGATTGTACTTCCGATGGCTGTTATTGAATACTGGAGTCCCATAGGAACACCATTCATGCACAGGTTGTTGATGAATCTTCTATCAAGTACTCTTTCTGATTTGTCACCTTTTAAGATGTCATATTTCTTATACATATATATAAGGCAGGTAAGTCCTGAAATTAACTGTGATGTTACGGTCGCCCAGCCGGCTCCGGCAACCCCCATCTTACATACAAGAATAAGAAAGAAATCAAGTACAACATTTATTATTGAAGAAAGCACAAGGAAAACTACAGGTGTCTTACTATCGCCAAGCGAACGGATAACACCAGACACCATGTTGTACAGGAATACAGTTGGGATTCCTATGAATATAACTACTATGTAATTATAGGCATGGTCAATAATATCTGCCGGTGTATTCATGATAATAAGTATCCTGCGGCAGAATATTACGGATGCAAGCGTAAGCACTATGGCAAACACAATACTGCAGATATATCCGTTAAATACATATTTTCTAAGGTCAGCAGGTTTCTTTGCACCAAAGCATTGGGCAACCGGAATCACGAATCCGTTACAGACTCCCATACAGAAACCGATTATCATGAAGTTAATAGAACCTGTTGCTCCAACTCCGGCAAGAGCTTCAACACCGAGAGTTTTACCAACGATTATTGTGTCAACAAGGTTGTAGAACTGCTGAAACAGCATTCCGAACAGCATTGGAACTGCAAATCCAAGAATATGCTTGGAAGGCGAACCATTTGTCATGTCTTTTACCATAGGATTTCCTCACTTTCGTATATTTATAAAGCCAAATGATTATACTATATTTTTACAAACTGTCAAACTGATTTTGCATGAATTTGAATTAATTTAACGAATTATTGTCTTAATATGAAATGTCTGTTAAAATGCATAGGTAATATTTATGCGGAGGCAGACATGAAGAAAACTTTTGATGTTAAGAGACTTACAACGCTGGCATTACTTACAACAATTGCACTGACAATATTTGTTGTGGAATCAGCGATACCTACGCTTGTTCCAATACCAGGAGTTAAATTAGGACTTGCCAATATAGTCACACTTTTTGTATTAAAAAGGTATAAATTCAGTGATGCAGCTATTGTGCTGGCTATGAGAATTATACTGGCTACAATATTTACAGGGCAGGCAGTATCATTTATATATAGTGTAAGTGGTGGATTTTTATGTCTTATTGTGATGGCAGCTGTTAATAAATTGCTTAGGGGACAGTATATATTCCTTACAGGTATACTTGGCGCGGTGTCGCACAATGCAGGTCAGATTCTTGCTGCATTTTTCATACTCAGATTGTCAGGTATATTTGCGTACATGCCGTTCCTTGTGATAAGCGGTGTTATAACAGGTCTGTTTACGGGCCTTGTGTGCTTCTTTGCAGACAGATATATTCCTAAAAAATATACTATGTAGCAGATGGAGGAGATTGTGAAAAAAAGAGTTGTTGCAGTGGTGGCCGTGATTGTTCTGCTTGTCGGGGCAAGTGTGGCTTCTATTATATATATGAAATCAGGAAAGAATGACGGTAGTAAGACCGCTTATATATACAGAGATAACGAATTGTTAAGAACTGTTTCGTTAGATGATGTTAAGAATCCGTACACGTTCAGGATTGAATACGGGGATGGAGAGTATAATGATATTCTTGTCGAGAATGGAAAGATTAAGATTGCTGATGCAAGCTGTCCGGATAAGCTGTGTGTGAATATGGGATATATATCTGAGCCTTTAATGCCAATCACATGTCTGCCTAATCATCTTGTTATCAGGATTGTGAATGACGGCGAAGAATCGCCGTCACTCGATGGAGTTGTGTATTAATTATTTCATCCAGCGGCCAGAAGCACCACATGGAAGTACAAGTCCGTTACTTGAAACAGGAAGACCTACTTCCTGTGAATCACAGTGTCCGCCAAAGCTCTTAAGTTCTGTGCTTAACATATAAGTAAGAACGGCTGGCTGAAGACCTGTAGTGTATGAATTAATAAGGAAAAATAATGGTTCATCAGAAAGAAGCTGTGCACAAAGCTTAACAAGCGGGTGTATGGCTTCTTCTATTTTCCAGATTTCTCCTTTAGGACCACGTCCATATGAAGGTGGATCCATGATGATTGCGTCGTAATGGTTGCCTCTTCTTATCTCTCTTTCTACAAACTTTACACAGTCATCAACTATCCAGCGGATAGGCTTGTCAATAAGTCCTGAAGACTGTGCATTTTCTTTAGCCCATGCGACTATACCCTTAGAAGCATCTACATGCGTAACATTAGCACCTGCGGCTGCACATGCAAGTGTTGCTCCACCTGTATAAGCAAACAGGTTAAGAACCTTTACAGGTTCGCTGCCACGCTTTTTCCTGGCATCAGAGATTATCTTTCCAAACCAGTCCCAGTTAGCAGCCTGCTCAGGGAATATTCCTGTGTGCTTGAAGCTGAATGGCTTTAAGTTGAATGTCAGCTCCTGTTCAAATGAAGGACTGTTGTAGTGAATCTGCCACTGCTGTGGAAGGTCAAAGAACTCCCATTCTCCGCCGCCCTTGGAACTTCTGTGGTAATGACCGTTCATATTCTTCCAGCCACGCTCTTTCTTAGGAGTGTCCCATATTACCTGTGGGTCCGGGCGTACAAGAATATACTTACCCCAGCGTTCAAGTTTTTCGCCCTTAGAGGTATCTATTACTTCATAATCTTTCCAGTTATCAGCTATAAACATAATTAAGTATCCTTTTCTATATAAAAATATGTTGCAGTTTGGTACCGCATTTGTTATTAAATAATTATATACGAAAATATTAATAACTGCAATCGTGCAAAAATGTTTTGGACAGCTGTGTTTTATGTTAATATATTTCTATTGAAATCTGATTAAGGGGCGATGCATATTGAAAAATGTTAGTTTAAAGAATATACAGAAGGATATTGTATCAGGAATAATTGTTGCACTTGTGTCAATTCCTATATCAATGGGGTATGCACAGATTGCGGGACTGCCTGCGGTGTATGGTCTGTACTGCTCTATTCTGCCAGTGCTTATATATGGACTTGTGACATCTTCGCCGCAGTTTGTGTTCGGAGTGGATGCAACTCCGGCGGCACTTGTCGGTGGAACACTTGCAACGCTTGGGATAGTGTCAGGTTCTGAGGAGGCAAAGGCAGTAGTTCCGTCGATAACTTTAGTTGCAGCATTGTGGCTGCTGATTTTCTTTTTTATCAAAGCAGGGCGTATTGTCAATTACATATCGACACCTGTAATGGGTGGATTTATAAGCGGTATTGGTGTGACAATAATTCTTATGCAGGCTGCGAAGCTGTTTGGCGGTAATGCAGGAACAGGAGAGGCAATAAAGCTTCTTATACATATAGCCGGTGAGATGAAGTCGTTTAATCTGTTGTCAGCAATGCTTGGAGTCGGAACAGTAGTGATTATTCTTGTTGCGAAGAAGTTCATTCCAAAGTTTCCGATGTCAGTACTTCTTATGGTACTTGGTGCACTTGCAACTGCAATTTTTCATATTGACAGATTCGGTGTTAAGCTTCTTCCACATGTTGATAAGGGGCTACCGGGATTCTCACTTCCTGATATGTCAGTTGTGTTTAAGAATCCGTCAGATATAATACTTCTTGGACTTTCAGTGGCAGGTGTTGTCATGGCGCAGACATTGCTTGCAACTAATAATTATGCCAACAAATATGGCTATAAAGTAAGCAATAACAGAGAAATTCTGTCTTATGCTGCTGCAAATGCGGCTTCTGCTGTAATTGGCGGATGCCCTTTGAATGGAAGTGTGTCAAGAACAGGAATTGCAGACCAGTTTGGTTGTAAATCACAGGTTATGTCAATAACAGCTTCTCTGACAATGCTTCTTATAGTGCTTTTTGGAACACCGGTGCTTGAGTATCTTCCTGTACCAATACTTACAGGAATTGTTGTTGCAGCACTGATAGGAATTACTGAATTCGGGCTTGCAGTTAAATTATGGAAAACAGACCATACGGAGTTTGCAATATTTGTAGGAGCATTTTTAGGTGTTCTGTTATTCGGAACGATATACGGAGTTGTAATCGGTGTTATTCTTTCATTCATAGCTGTTATTGTCAAAGCGGTTGAACCACCAAGAGCATTTCTCGGAGTTATAACGGGACAGGAAGGGTTCTACAGTCTTAATAGATACCGTAATGTAAAGAAGATAAAAGGTGCGGTTATATACAGATTTAACGGTGCGCTTTTCTTTGCAAATATTAATACATTTGTTGATGATATAGAAAAGAATCTTGATGATAATACTAAATGGGTAATTGTAGACGCCGGAGGTGTGGGTTCTATTGATGTGACGGCAGTTGACAGGCTTATGTCTTTATATAAGGCACTTGAAAAGAAAGGAATCAGATTCTATATTACAGAGCATGAACACACACTTAATGACCAGCTAAGAGAGCTTGGTGCAGGTGAGCTAGTTGAAAAAGGAGTTGTTAGAAGAACGATTCCGCTTGCTCTAAGAGATGCAGGGCTGGACAGACCTTATCCTGTCGAGGAGGGGGAAGAAGAGCAGGCTGTTTCTGGCGAGGTACATGAGGACAACGAAAGACTTGCTGAGATTGAGTGGGCTTTTGGTGCAGATGCAGACGAATGGCTTGAGAAGATGGCAGCAGAGATGGCTGATGAGATTGGCAGTGTCAAGAAAGATGAGAAGAATGTTATTGTTGATGCTGAAAAGCATGCTGCATGGGGAAGAATCGGACTCTTTGATGAGAATGACCTGCTTGAGCGGCTTGAAATGCATTTGTTTGACGATAAAAAATATCCTAATCTTGATATTGATGATATTGAGAAAAGAATTGATGAGCGCCGTGTGGTTGTTGAGAAGAAGCTGGCACAGATTAATCCTGACGCAATCCTGATGCTTAAAGAACACAGAAAGGAAATGCTTGACAGATTAAAGCTTCACAATCCGTATGCATATGAGCATATGATGGAGCAGAAGAGGAAGCATTATGAACATCTGAAGAAGAAAGATCCGGAGCTTGCACAGAAGCTTAAGAATTTCTATAATCTTTCAGGCGATGACAAATAATTTATATAACGGAGATAATAGTGAATATATTAAATGTAGAAAAGGTCAGCAAGACCTACGGAGAAAAGGAACTTTTTAATAATATAAGTCTGGGAATTAACAGTGGCGATAAGATTGGACTTATAGGTGTGAATGGAACTGGTAAGTCTACACTTTTAAAGATTATTGCAGGTGTTGAAGAACCAGATGAGGGACAGGTTGTCAAGGGCAAGGGGATTGAGCTTGCGTATCTTGCACAGACACCTCTGTATTATGAGAATGAAAATGTACTGGAATATGTTATGCGTGGAAAGCATGCGGACAGCCAGCCAAAAGCAAAAGAGATTCTTAACAAGCTTGGAATAACAAATCATGGCGCAATGATGAATATTTTATCAGGGGGTCAGAAAAAGAGAGCGGCACTTGCGAGAACTTTAGTTGAGCCGGCAAGACTTCTTATTCTTGATGAACCTACGAACCATCTTGATAATGACATGGTACTCTGGCTGGAACAGTTTATTAAGAATTTCAAGGGAGAACTTATCATGGTTACTCATGACAGGTATTTCCTTGATAATGTAACTAACAGGATTGTAGAGCTTGATAAAGCTTCCCTTTATAGCTACGATACGAATTATTCAGGCTTTCTTGAACTGAAGACCCAGCGTGAGGAGATGGAGAGGGCAACTGAGGCTAAGAGACAGAATATATTAAGGAAGGAACTCGCGTGGATAAGAAGAGGATGCCAGGCTCGTTCTACCAAGCAGCAGGCAAGAATTGACAGATTCGAGGATATGAAGGAGGCTTCAAAGCAGGCGAGAGCAAGATTTGACAAGCAGCTTATGGATATGAATTCAGTCAGCAGCAGGCTTGGAAGAAAGACTGTTGAACTCCACAACATTTGCAAAAGCTTTGGAGAGAGGACAATAATTGACGATTTCACCTACATTTTTCTAAGAGATGACAGAATAGGTATTGTCGGTGATAACGGATGCGGCAAGTCTACGCTTATGAAGATTATAGCAGGCCAGCTTGAGCCGGACAGCGGCAGTGTTGAGGTTGGAGAGACTGTAAGAATCGGATATTTCATGCAGGAGAACGAACCACTTGACGACAGCCTTACTGTGCTAGAGTTCGTAAGAAGCATAGGTGAATATGTTACGACGGCAGATGGAAAGGCAACAGCGTCACAGATGTGTGAGAAGTTTCTTTTTACACCGAAGCAGCAGTGGACGCCTATAAGCAAGCTGTCAGGTGGTGAGAAGAGGAGACTTTATCTGTTAAGTGTTCTTATGAGTGCACCAAATGTACTTATTCTCGATGAGCCTACCAACGACCTTGACATTGAAACTCTTGAGATACTTGAGGAGTATCTTGATGGATTTGCAGGTATTGTAATCACTGTTTCACATGACAGATATTTCCTTGACAGAGTTGTTGACAGGATATTTGCATTTGAGGCAGGAGGCCACCTTACACAGTATGAAGGTGGTTATACGGACTACAGGGATAAATGTGTTTCTTCTATATATAATGTGGAATCAAATGGAACATCTGATGCGCCCAAATCAAAGGCAGCAGGGCAAGTGAAGAAAGCATATAACAGTCATGAGGATAAGATTAAGTTCACATACATGGAACAGAAGGAATATGAGACTATAGATGATGATATAGAGAAGCTTGAAAATAGAGTTTCAGAACTTGATGACGAGATTGCAAAGAATGCAACTTCTTATTCTAAGCTTGCAGAACTTACTAAGGAAAAGGAAGATGTGGAAAGGCAGCTTGAAGAAAAGATGGAGCGATGGGAATATCTTAATGATCTTGCAGAAAAAATAGAGAAACAGAAACAGTAGTAAATATTAACAAAACAAGTGACATCAGAACAGATTATTTGGTTGAGCAAATCATATATTCATGGTATGATGATATATGATTTACTATATTAATCATATGAGGGAGGAAAAATTATGTTTTGTCCAAATTGCGGAACAAAGAACGAGGACGATGCACTATTCTGTGGAAACTGTGGAACACGCCTAGTGATAGATGTGCCTCAGGAGACACCGGTCCAGGAAAGTGTGGAAGAAGAGCCAGAGGAAACACCGGTACAGGAGAATGTGCCAGCAGAGCCAGAGGAAACACCGGTACAGGAGAGTGTGACAGCAGAGCCGGAAGTAACACCAGTACAGCAAAGTGTTCCAGTTCAGCCACAGCAGGCTTTTGGTCAACAGCCTGTACAGCCTACACAGTTTACAGGTCAGAATTCTGGTCAGCAGCCTGCCAATAATAAGCCTGCCAGATTCCCTAAGGGTATAATTGCAATTGTAGCTGCGGGAGTTGCTGTGATAGCTGCCATAATTATATTTGTATGTGTGGGAAAGAATGTGACAGATTATAAGAAAACTGCCAAGCAGTATGTTAAGGCGGTTGCAGAGTGCGAATGGAATGATGCGTATAGTCTTATTAATCTACCTGATGGGGAGTTCCTTACAAAGGAAGCATTTATTAATGTTCATGCAGATGCGACTGGTGAGAAAGTTGAAAAGATGGCAGCAGATGACATTGTCTCAACATATAGCAAGATGCCTGGTAACAAGGCTGTTAAGGTCGGATATATAACAGATTCGGGAATGCAGTATAATGATGTGTATCTAACAGTAGCCAATAAGCACTATATGCTTTTCTTTAAGAAGTATAAAGTCAGCGCTGAGAATCTTGTAGTAAAGGATGTTACAATAAAGGTTCCAAAGGGACTTTCGTTATATATTAATGATGTTATTGTTGGCGATGGATATAAGTCGGATGCATCTAAGAATGGAAACGGCTCTTATGATGAATATGTTATACCATATCTGTTCAATGGAAAGAATAATATTAAGGTGACTGGAGAATTTATAGAGGACTACACAACACAGCTTTATGCAGCACATGATGAAGATACATTTACTGTTGGAACATACAATGCAAAATATGTTAATTCGAAGCTTGAAGAACTTAAGACACAGGCAAGAACAGATGTGGATGCAATAATTAATGCTGTACAGGCAAAGAAAGATTATTCAGCTATAGCCGACAGGGTGTGTAAAGAAGAAAAGAAGAACATAGAGTCAGCTTATAAGAATATTTACGACAGCTACAATGACAAATACAAAACTGTATCCAATTTGAAGATTTCCAAATTCACAGCTTCTATCGCGGATACATCTTTCAGAGTGGATTCAGATGATGGATGCCCGGTGATTAAAGTTTCAATTAAACTAGGATATACATACAAGATACAGTACTCAGGAAGTGATAAAGCTAACGACAAGAATAATAACAATAATTCAGCTTACATATATTATAAATATGAAGATGGTAAGTGGAAGATTAATTCTATGTATCTTGGATTTGGATTTTATTAAAATACTGTTTTGACCGGGACTTATGTTCCGGTCAAATTTGTTTTGTATTGTACTAAAAAAAATACAATTTTTTCTGTTGATTTTATATAGAGAGTAGTGTATATTAATATTTGCTGTGACATTGATAGCTGTGAAGCGTGAGGTTGCTGCTTTAATAAAGCAGGTTTTCCGTGGAGCGAATGTCAATGCTGGAGATAATCTCCGGCGAAGAAACTGGCGACAAGTCACTGTACCAAAATCATCTGCAATCCGCAGAAATGACGCGCGTGGGTCGAATTATGAATGAGACTATATGATACGCGTGGGAGTGTGTACAGTCACCGCTTGTCGTACTTAAACAATAAAGTGCGAAGGA
>ERZ1673697.2214-NODE-2214-length-18164-cov-6.949970_pt1 | contig 18164 bp, 22 predicted proteins | sample MGYA00580227_ERZ1673697 | MGnify/ENA primary metagenome ERZ1673697 (study PRJEB41218, sample SAMN15661759) | gut metagenome | host: Homo sapiens | place: Canada: London | collected 2015-08-20/2019-03-30 | study: EMG produced TPA metagenomics assembly of...
AATGAATGTACCGACGATTTCAGAATAGGCGTACCGTTCGAGCAGAATTTGCATCTAAACGGTTATCATAAACTGCTACCTGAATATTCCCATGATCCAGATAGCTACGATGGACCACCGCATTAATAATCAGCTCTCGAATTGCATCCGGTGGTATTTCATATACATCCTGACGATAGATTCCCTGAAATCTTGCTCCAAGATGAATGTTTCGCAGCACAAATTGGAATACTTCTTCTATCTGTTCCTGAACTTTACCGTCAAATTCTCTGCGATCTACGAAAATTGCTTTTGTTTTCATTAAATACACCACACTGAATTGCAACCGGAAGTGCATCATTTCCCGTCAGAATAGCATATGCGTTAGTCGGAATCATCTCTCCCTCACGTTCCTGCAATCCCCCCCATGAAAGCAACTGGTGAACGGTAACATCTTTTACTCTGGAACGTTCTTCCTCACTATGTGCATGCTTTAATGCCGTTTCCTTTAAAGAACGGCATAACTCGTCGACTTCATCATCTGTCACTTTCAATCCCACACAAGCCACCTGATCGAAGCTTCGATTACTTCCTTCCAGCAGTAATTCTTTAATCATATATTCATCCGCAGGTCTTGATGTTCCTGCAACATGAATGTAAACGCCTTGTTCTCTTCCTAATCCAGCCAAAATAGACACATAATCATTTTCATCCATGTGCATCCATTCAGCCACACATCTTCTTGTAAACCCTTCCGGAAGTAATCCTTCAAAAAAGATTCGCGTACGCTGTGCATCAAATGTTTTTTCTTCCAACGGAAATCCAATAGATATGGCATGACGTTCTGGATTTTTTTAATAAGCATCCGCATATGTAAAACAGGAATCACTGGAATCTTTTCCAGCAATTTCACCTACATATACGCTCTCTCCGTTAATTTCAATAAATACAGATAATCTTCTCATCTTTTGTTATCCTCTTCTTTCAACCAATAAATCCATACCCAAAATATTTATCAACCGAATCGTTTTTTCAATCTCTGCAGTTGGTTTCCCACGTTCCAAATCAGAAATAAATGTTACAGAAAGTCCCGTAAATTCAGACACGTAGGCCTGTGTATAATTCAATTCTTTTCTTCTCGCTCTGATCGTCTGACCTAATGACCTTGAATCTGTTATTTTCATAAGCCCTCCATCATATGCCGTTCGGCTATATTTCTATTCATTTTCAAGAATTATGCCGTTCAACTAATTCTATTCATCTCAATTATATTCTTTGCCGTACGGCTATGTCAATAACTATTATTTCAAAAAAATATAGTTATTTCAGCGCATCAAAATCCGGTCAACTTCACCTTCTGGTTCAGCTGACCGGATCTCATTAAATCATATTTAAAAATCCTCCTAAAATGCTTGTATTTGCTCCCTCACAAAAAATGCTATTTGGAAACCTTGATTTACCATGTATTCTAATACACTTTGCGTTTTCTGGGCAAGTTTCACATCTATGAACATTAGACTTCCATGCAGAATTAGCAAGCAGATAACCTGTGATAATCCTATCTTTTCCAATAGAACCCTCATAACTAGAATAGTAATATTTCTCGTTATTTTAACTCCGTGTATTTTTCTTTACATCCAAAGGCTTTCTCGATTGGATATTTCTCATTGTTTCTTTTTATTTTTTCAGTAACGATTTCATCCAAATCCAATCCACAGGTATCTGCCATAAGAACACAATAGTTTACAACATCTGCAAGTTCTTCTTTAATCTTGTCCATTTTCTTTTCACATTGAACATCTTCCGCGCTCCATTGAAACACTTCTAGTAATTCTGCTGCTTCCAAACTTATAGAAATTGCCAAATCCTTTGGATTATGAAATTGTTTCCAATCTCTATCGTCTCTAAATTTTAATACCTCATTTATAGTCTCTTGTGTCATTTCGATATACCTCTTTTCACGTTATTCAGTATCCACATACTGTGAAATATACCCTCGTAAATCCGGGTCACATATATAGAGATATGTCCCTCGAATTCCTCTTGTCATAAGAACATAGTAGATATGCTGTATATACTCTTTAAGTTCTTCATATCCTGCTGTCTTTTTTCCGTTTTGATCGTAATAATTTTCCGCACGAATTATAATCCTCTTCTTGTCAGGATCGTATCCAATTTCATTGCCCAAAATGATAAAAGCATAATTCAAGTCATATCCCTGTATAGAATGAATACATCCAATCTCATTAATTGCATTCTCTGAATGAACCCATCCCTCCGTACAATGATTCCATTGTTTCTTTATCCCCTGAATTTCAATATCATAGACTGATTTATCGTTTTTACTAATCCACTCCCATGCATATCCAGCTGCCATTCTTACCAAACCAACTTCTTTTTCTTTCCGGCACATCAAATCATTGAATTTGACAAAATCCTTCATCAGTATCAAATCATAATTTAAAAAATTTCTCTTTCTGCTTACTTCGCCAGATAAAATGTCCTGTACATAAGCAATATAATCATTTCCGCCTTTTACGCGCATCTGTGTAAGCAAATTATAATAGTTCATCAAACGCTTTGCTTGTTCCATTTTCATTTTAGTACGGAATCTTTTCACATCGATTCCTGATGGTCCAACAACCTGCATTTCATCATAGAAAAGCACCGGGCATTTGCATTGATGAAGTATCCAATCTAACTCATCGTATTCCGTTGTTAAACCTATTCTTTCACAACTCGCTTTAAATGCACCTCTGTAAGAGATATTTTTGTACTGATGTAATCTATGTGCTTCATCTACAAGCAAAATATCATAGAATTGTTTAGTTACATCCGATGGCGACAAAACATCCGATGACTTAAGTCCGTAAATGCTTTTAAAAATTCCTTTTAATGTTTTTCTCAAAGAAGTCTGTGGCACCACAAAACCAATCTTTTTATTCTTAAACGCTTCACTATCTTTCAAGTATTTCAACAGGAAAATTGCAACGATTGTTTTTCCACTTCCAGGCATACCATTTACAACAACTGTTTGATTTTCTTCCTGTTTTAAAGACGTAATAATTTCTTCTACAGCTGTTCTTTGATCACTATTCAGTTCTTTAAATGGAGAATACTTAAATAAATCCGAATTTTCAAGTTCTTCCAATGAATGTTTTACTAACTTTTCACGTTGCAAACTACGCCAAAGCACCTGAAACTTCTCATCATATTCCTTTTTCCCATAATACTCTTTATCAGCCATGCCCGCATTTTTATTTCGAACCTCATAAAGCTCATCTGCCACAATATACTGAATCAGCTTTGATTCGTAATCAAATGTAACAGACTGATTAAATTTAGAAGAATAAATGAAATATACTTTATCGAAAATTCGCTTATCCAGAGAACTGTGATGTTGAGACATACGATTTTTTACATGATTCGACTCTCCAATATAAACTTGCTTTCCATTTTCCAAAATATATAGCATTGGCCAATTGGACAAATAACTTTCATCCCCATATATTTGATTTTTAAAGTCTCCTTCTGTGATTTTAAACATATTAATCTTCCTTCAAATACTTTTCAATTTTCTCAATCAATCTCAAATCCGCCGGAAGCCACTCTACACTATTCAGTGTTTCCCTCGTCAGCCATCTCGCTGCCTCATGTTCCTTTAAAACCAAATTTCCGGATTTGATTTTACAAATAAAACAATCCATGGATAAATGAAACATCCATTGACGATACATTCATAAATATCTTCTCGCACTGGCGTATCCAATACTCATTCAATCTCTACAGCAGTCTTTGTACGCCAAGTTTGATGATATGTTTTGGTTTATAAAGGCTGCCCCCAAACCTTGTTGTAATTGAACAATTTTATCTTGATTCATATATTCACCCTTTTAGATTATATATTCCAAATTTCATAGCCCTGCCTTCTGGCAGAATCGTACACTGGACGCATATTTCTTTCTAATATCCCATAAAACTCCTCTCTGGAATTTCCTTTTCTGTATAGCTCCTGACTTGCCCAAATAGAATGAAGATTATCTCTATAACATGATTCATACAATTTTCGAATCCCAGCCTTTTCATAAACCAATTCATACATTGTAAACTGATTCTGCGCAAACCTTACAAAGTACTTCTCCCATTGTGGCAACCGATTACTCTTCGAAGAATTTAGCGAAGAATCCATCGGCATCAAATTCCACAACTCATCATTCATGACAAATGACCACGGAATAAAATGATCCACATCATAAGATGCTCTCTTAATCGATTCATTTTTAAATACATCTATGATATTTGTCAAATCCAAAATGCCTTCCCATAACTTTCGAACATGACCTAACTTTCTCATTTTATCATCCAACGGAGCCAACTTATATACAAGCCCTGGAACTTCTGGATTATTATTCTGCAGCCAGCGTACTTTTTCGTACTGAATCCATCCTAAAATCGCAACCATATTGTCCTGAATCATTTGAATCCAGGCTTCATGAAATATAATTTTTCGTTTCAAGCCCTTTTGATCACCAAAGGTATACGGAAGCGGACTTTCAATTCCATTAATTCGATTATAGTAAGCCATCATTCTGCCTGCACTGCTATTTAAATCAATACGCTCAGAATATCTGTTAGCAAACCCAGATAACGCTTTGTAGGGCACATTTTGTGTCAACGTCATTTTTTCTCCGTGCAATTCTTTGTTAAATTCCGATATTTTATTCTTAATTTCTACCTTAGATGCATTACTCGGTAAATCACTTAATTGATGCAACTTGATTATTGCTTTCTCTAAACTATCTTTGATTTCACCATCGCCCCAAATGCCACTAAGATGAACATGAAATTCCAAAACCGAATACCATGCGTTAGCAATCATTTCGTTGATAATTTCATCATATGATGCCTCTTTTTTATCTTCTGAAATCAACTGTACAATAGCTTCTACCCAATAAAACTTATAGCAATAGGACGGATCTTTCATCATTCGCGAGAATCCCTCAATATCCAGCGCGTTGTAATACCCAGAATCAATATGTAATTGATAATCTATTTTCTGAGAATCATATTTAACCATCTTTCGTCCCCTCTACCAGCTCTCACATCTCCGGTGATCCATTGTTTTTCTATCTTTATTTCTGGAAAACTATTCAGCAAGTTCTCCATCTTGTCTTCTGTCATATCCGTAAAATATCTACCATTTCTTTCTCCTTCAAAATTCCCGTACTTGAAAGACAGATAGATAATTCCGTTTGCTTTTGTTGCCGTACTCATTTTATGAATAATATCGGGTAACTTGACTTTCTCTACGTGCAATACAGACGCACATGCCCAAATTCCATCATACATTTCATTTTCATTCAGCTCTTGAAATAACATATGTTTCACATTTAGCCCTGTATAATCACTTGCTGCAATACATAACTCCAACGAACCGTCAATTGCATCCACCATATATCCCTGCTCTAAAAAATACTTTGCATCTCTTCCCGAACCACACCCAAAATCAAGTATTCTTGCGTTTTCTGGTAATAATTCTAAAAACGTATCCTGAATCTCCGCAAAATTCACATCTCGTGTACCGTCTATAAACGATTTTACATTTTGTTTATAATAATCAATGGTATTCTGCATCCGTCTGCACCTCATGAGATTTCTTATTTCTCAATCTCTACAATATCATCCAATTTGCAATCTAAAGTTTCACAAATTTTCACCAATACACCCACACGAACATCTTCATTCTTTCCAAGTTTCGCCATAGCATTGGTACTGATTTTTGCGGCCTTAATCAAATCTGTTTTCAACATTTCACGTTCTTTCAATATCGCCCATAATTTATCGTAATTAACAGCCATTTTCGCCTCCCACACTCCTATTTGTTCGACAATTATCTATGTTCTATTTTATCACTAATCACTTTTAATCACAATGAATACTTGAAAATTGCAATATTCAATTATTGCCATCATAGAAAAAGGTCGACTCTCGCCGACCTGATTAAAACTATATTCTCATAACCTCTTTTACTTTCCGATGGATAGAAGATTTTCAGCTTGTCCTCATCCAAATCAAAGTGAAATACCTTACGTCCAGATACCACAGTCCATTATCTCCTATACTCAAAGACGTTTGGGAGCATAGCGGCGGAACACTTCAAGACAGTCAATCTCGTCCGCATCATCCTCAAACGCCGTAAAGGACTTGATGTTCTGCATGACCCACTGCATCTTCGAGAGCATGGAAATCGCAAGGCATTGGGACTCCACCTCATCATCCGGGTTCGCCTTCCATGTCCCATGCCCGATGCGGATGAGGCCGTATCTCTCAACGTTTTTGTTAACGTAATCGTACAGGGTATCCACATCGTAACCGTTCCGCTTCGCCTTTTCTTCGTCGAAGACAATAATGAAGCTCCAAGGTTGTTTCGTCATTGCTGTCTGTATATTTTGTATAAATATTTTATTCAATGTGTTCCAGTCACACTTTTTGTTTTCTGCCGCCTCCGCAAAATCCTTAATCTCATTTATAGACTTATGCAAATACTCGTTAATCACATCTACTCTGGGAATTTCCTTTATCTCCGGTGAATCCATCTTCAATTTGAGTAATTCGTCGACTGCTGGTTTTAAAAACCCTGGCAGCTGTGATTCTACAAGTTCAGAAAACAACATTGGTGGTGGTGTCCCCTTCTCAAGAATCCATCTGCACGCCAACACTGGCCTAAGCACATAAAAATATTTCTTCGCACGCACCATATCTCCCTTTAAATATTCCCTGTAGTTTCTTTCCGCCATGTTGATATAGTGATGCAGGCTTCGTTTTGTAGAAAAATACTCCATCATCATTGCTCTGAATTCATCGGCAAACTCTGTTTCCATATAAACAATTGGCGATGAAAACCATTCAAATAACGTTGGGTTGGATTTATATAATAGACGCAGCGTTTTCTGCAAATCCCAGCCATTAATATCCAATACTTCGTTTATGGGCACTTCAATTACATCTTTTACCGTATCCAGGCGCAGATATTCTTCTTTAGGTCTTACATAGATAAATCTTACGTCATAATCACTGTCCGGGGAAGCAAAGCCCCATGCTCTGCTTCCAGACTCTGCTGCAAAGAGAATCTTCACATTTTCCTTTATTTCTATTTCATGTAATTTGCGTAATATTTCTTTCTTCATTTTCTATTCTCTTCTTCTTTTTCCAGGGAAAATCATCATCAGATGTTTAAAGTTCCACACTGGTTTCATAATTTCCATCATACATCAACCGATTCCTGGATAACATCTGTAATATCTTCCAAAGCTTTGTATATCATAGGCGCTTCATCTAAAGTCTGTTCGTTTACGGATGTGGTATAAATGCCTTTCACAGATTCCTGTTGATCGGAATTGGAACATTTTTCCCTCTTGAACCAATAGCGATAGCGCCTTTTATTTCAGGCATTTCTGCCCCTATTTTTATGCTGCAATCCTGGCATATCGTTCGCTCTCCAGCACCTCCATCATGAAAGTGTATGGCGAGAGATTTCCGCCTGCAATCATCTCGAATATCTTTGGTGTAACGCCAGATACAAGCGCAACCCCCTGTTCATTCATTTTTACAGGCTGCTGCCTGTTTCTACTTGCCGTATTCCAAAATACAATTTCCGGAAGTTTATAACCAGCTTCTCCATAGTTTTTCTTAGCGCTCTCAAAATTAGACAGCTCTGCATGATGCACGCAGGAATTGAATTCCATATCCGAGATAATAATCAACTTTGCTGGTAACTCCTCCTGTGGCACATGGTACTTGATTGCCGTATTCAAAATCAGATCAAATACGGCTTCAAGGTTTGTATCTGCAATTTCATTAAATTTCGAAACATAACGTAATCTGTCAACAAAGGTTTTTCCTTTTATTTCGATCAGCTTTGGTTTCTCTGAAAACTCTATGAAATGCTGATTAAATACACCTTTGTTTCTCTCTGCAAAATATAGGCCAAGCGATAGTGCCACAGCCGCAGGAAGTGGTTTAACCCCCCAATACATTGAACCCGAAGTATCAATGACGGCTAAAGCATTTTCATTTCCTGCATAATCAGGAAGTGATTCCCACGTTGCATTCAAAGCTTTCTTCTCCTCCGGAGAAATGTTCTTCAATGGAGTATTGTCTCCCCGCCAGTTTTCAGAAAGGTATGGTTCGACTAATTCATATGGTGCAACCTGATCCGCATGTAATGAAGCTTCACCTTCCGTTACCCTATTTAAAAACTTACGATATCGTGACTCATCATTTCTCATAAAGGCCTTACGATACTTATACATTGCTCTGGAGGGCTGATTTTCATATTTGAAGCTATAATCTTTCTCTCTTAGATTATTTTCAATAATATGAATACGCGCACGCAGCTTACTAAGCGATTTTCTATACTCAGCTTCTGATAAACCAAATTTTTTTGCAATCTTTTTTGCACAGCTAATCGTGTCCGCATTTGATGCATTTATTGAAGGAAGCCACTTTCCAAGTAATGAGACCGCCTGGTCATCTGCCATATTATTCATATCCTGTTCATACTGTTTTTTCAGGTACTTAAGCATTTGGTCTTCACAAGCGGTTCCCATCAATGAAAGCAGATCATCGAAACGGCCATATTCAGACACACATTCGATATTTTTTCTTACAGACTCTGGCTCATTTTCTGCAAGCCATGAAAAAATCGTTCTAAATACATGACGCTCACCCAATCCACCTCTAATATCTCTTGCAAAGAAAAGAAGTTTCATCGCTGCATCTGCATTCTCAGTATAGGCTCTTATAAATCTGTCAATGATGTCCTGGTTACTTGCATGACGAAGCGAACCAATAGCTGCAAACAAGTCAAGACATTCGGATTCTGTTGAAATATATGTAACTGCACCATTTTCTGTTGCTGTCATATTCATTTCTTCTGTCAGATGTTTTAACATGATTCCACACCTCCTCTAACGATTAAAGATAACAAGGCACGATCAAAATGGGCTTTGATTCCACGTACTCTGATTAGATATCAGATACTGTAACTACTTCGCTATTCCTCTTTGCTGTTAGTGCCTTTATACAAGACGCTGCCTTTCGACATATAAATAATCAGCTTATACGAAAATTTGCTGTATGCGTCTTTAGCATAATGTTTACACTGTAATCTTAGCACTTTAAAAATTCTTTATCACGGAAAAAAAGTTGCGAACATGTCAAATATTTCCACATCTTTTTTGTTGAATCAGTCGTTCTCTTATTAAATTTATGAAATGACCTGGCTCCACCACTCTGATCAATGGACCAAATGATAAAATTCTAATTACAAGTTCTGTCTCATCGTCTTTATCATAGTGAACTGTAATACGGTATTTCTTATCATCGATTCTCTCCGCCTGCTTTTCAAAATGAGCGAAATGCATGAGTACGCGTTCTAGTGCATTTCTGTAATCTGCAAGCTCAAAAATGACACATCCCTGTCTGTCGAAATTTCTTTTCTCATTTGCAGGAAGAAAAGCTGACTGACACGGTTTACATTCAATAATTCTTCCAATATTCAATGTCTCATAGAATCGACTTCCCGAACCAATAAGTCTGAACTTATCATCTTTTTCAGAATACTCTAAATACTCTGGCATAATCGTCGTTTTTATCCGGTTTCCTTTTTTATTCTTATGAGTAATATCTAAAGGATATTTATGATTAACAGCATCCAGAATCGTACGAAATACAGCCCTGTATTCTTCGTTTTCGTATGCATCTCCATCCGAATACTGATCTATGATACGATAATCCTCCGGCAAAAACAGCGGTTCTACTTCCGGAAAATTTATAATAGATTCTCCAAATAATTGTATTCTCGGATCAAGGGAAATTGCCATTAACCACTGTTTTTGTAAGTATGTTAACGGCATTTCCGGATCATGCACCAATATACTTTCTCCCTTTGCATTTAAAAGCGGCCATCTTTCATCTTTTAACGCAGGCAAAATATTCAAAATACTTTCCTCAAAAGCTTTTTCCTCAACTATATTTCTTATCTTTTGATCGGTGAGAGGTTCTTTGGAAGCTGCCTTCAATATCGCTGCAACAGCATTATAGTATGCACTGTATATTTCATTAAACATTTTCACTGCCTCCCACTCCATACATTTCATACATTACCTGTACATCTTTCTTAAACTGCCGATCTATAGCTTCATTTGAAAAATGTATCTCTGTTATACGACAAATAAACGTACGTATCCAGGGAATCATCTCGCTTGAATCGTATACGTCCGCATAAAATCTGCTGGTATGCTTATCAAAATGCTCTACCTTACCACATCGTTTCTCTCTTTCTAATCTTTGTGGAATATGGGTTTCTCCTTCATCATATTGAATGGTAAATTCCACATGCTCCAGACGGTTTCCGGATCTGCTCTGTGTTCTTACTCCCCACATAAATTGCTGCATGTGGTTCAATTTTTCACGTAATTCATTAAATTCTCCAACCGTCTCTCCATACTTTACGGAAATAATATTATCTGTTCTATATGACGATATTCGCTTATCTTCAGGTGCATATGCCATAAGATACTGACGTCCGTTTTGAACACTAATAAATATCTTCAATGGAACCACATCATGATTGGATACTGTGTTTTTCTTACGATTAATCGTTTCTATCGTGAGACCTCGTTTTTCTCTTATTGCCCGGAATAGCCTGCATATGATTTCACTGTCCATAGCGCTGGTTATGTAATGATGCTTAAAGGCAAAACATTTCGGATCATTTGTAAGCTTATCCAGCAAGAAGGAACCGATTACACCACATGGTGCAACTTCCGAATAAAAATCCAGCATACATGCTTCGGGGTTCTTTTCCATTTTCGACTTTCTATAATAAACTGTCCTGCCTGTTTTTTCAGAAACAATCAGCCCCTCGTTTACATACTCTTTCAATTTTTTCCTTACTGTCGACTCATCAAACATTCTTGGAACCTGAAATTCTGACAGGTATGTATCTATTGCTTTCATTATCTCAGCTATACTAAATTTTTTCTCTGGATCATAAAGAATATCAAAAATAATAAAATGGAGAGTAATGTCACCATCTGTAAAACTCTTTGTTTTCCAGGCTTTATACAATGGATTATGACGAGATAACCTGCTGTCTATAGAGAGAAAAACATTTTTTCCGTCTGCGGTCTGGCGAAACTGCATATAATCACCAAGCCAGCTTTCCAGTCTGCGTTTCTCATCGTCATAGGATCTTGCGCTTTTCTTTGTGAACTCATCTCTGCTCTTAAAACCGTATACATAAAACTCACGCATATAATCACGTATCCGGTTAAAATTTTTAACCCGTTCATTGTAGGCCACCCATCACACATCCTTCCTATCAGCTTCTTTTGGTCTTAACCTTCCTGCTTTCTTCCATCGTTTTTATTTTCTAATTTGCAGCGCATCGTCAATTCGGCGCTGCCGGTTTCCTCATCTATGCCCTCTGTATCTACTAAAAAACCCTCTCGAAGATAGAATTCAACAGCACGACGGTTTTGCTGATATACACTCAATGATAATTCGGGGGATTGCTTCTTTGCATATTCTAAAAGCTGCTTTCCGACACCCATCGAACGGTATTTTTTATCCACGAATATTCCGGCAATATAAGAATCCACAAGACCGATAAAGCCCTGTACTTCTTTATCTGCTTCATATACAAAAACATCTGCTTCCAAAAGCTGTTCCCGCACCATTTCATAATTTGATACCCAGTAATCCTTCGGAACAAAAGGATGGGCTTCCACATTTCCGTTTAACCAAATCTGCATGACCTGATCCGTATCTGCTTTTTGTAATTTTCGAATCATATTTTTCTCCTTATTTTCTGCTTGACTTTTTATTTGCAGACTTATTTTATGAAATTCGGATCATTTGTTCCCACAGGAGAATTTCTTCTGCATTGACATTACGATTATCATGATAATGCCCGAAAAACCATTTTTTAAATTTCACCGTCTGCCGTATCTCCTCCAGGTAATCCGTCAATAGATCCGGCTTATATAACCCCTGCCCAAGCAATGCTGCTGTACTGGAAGCTGCACAATGCGTTACAATAAAATCCACTTTATGATTATTGTTCATAAGATTTCTTCTTCCCTCTTCCATCTCTTCTTCCGATGGCAGTTCTTCTTTCCACCAGCTCAGATGATTGATACGATAAGGTCTCCAGCCTTTATCCAGATTCTTTTTCTTTCTTTTAAAGTTCGGATCATCCAATTCCAGAATACCGCCGTCAATATCATGACTGCTGGCACCACCGAAAGAAAATATTTTTTTACCTTCCAGTTCAAAAATCTGTCCACGCATCAGGTGAATGACGGATGGCCTGATCCTTTGGATTTTTCCACCATGCCATTTTTCTACCGGATATTTATTTAATCTGTCAAAATTCTCATGATTTCCTGAAACAAATAACGTGGTAAATGGCTTGCCCTCTAACCAGTCCAGATTGTGGGTTTCCATTTTGCTTTCTTCATCTTTATTCCACACGCCGCCAAAATCTCCACAGATAATAACGTAATCATCCTTTGTCATTCCATTTTGCTCCGGAAAAATACGGGTATTAAAACGCCTAAACTCTCCATGACAATCGCCTGTAATATATATCACAATTTCACCCTTCTTTCTTTTCAGGTCTGCTATGAAACCTGTTGTATAATTTTTACATCATAGCCTGCGGCGATTGCAGCGTCAGTCCGCTGAATTAAAGTGGCTTTCCAAGCTCATATACCTGCTGCAATGCCGGTCCAGTCCTCATACTGCCCTTTTTTGCCATACCCGGAATCCAGAAGAAGTGCCGTCTTACGGAAATGAAAACCGACTTTTCCACGGGCATACATACGGCCAATCGTACATTTTACAATCATTGTGATTTTCATTATATACCGCCTCCAAATTAAATTTTTTTACCGGAATCTTTTGACTCAATTCCGCCTTGCGAAAACAGTTCTGCCCTTTCACGCCATCAATATAAAAGCCTCCCCGAAACTTACGTTTAATAAAATTTCATGGGAGGCATGTATGTTTGTCATTGAACTTTTCGGATCATTCTATGACCTTTTATTTTACTTCGACCAGTTCGATCCGGAAGTTCAGCTCTTTGCCAGCCATTTCATGATTGGCATCGAAGGTGATGGTCGTTTCTTCTTTTGCCGTCACTTTCGCCGGGAATGGCTGACCAAACTGGTTCGTCAGATATACCTGCTGTCCGGCTTCCAGATTTTCAGAGCCCGGAAGCTGTGCAATTTCAACCGTAAATACAGCATTCGGATCGGCTGCGCCGTAAGCTTCTTCCGGCATTAAATGAACATCGACAATCTGGCCGACTTCCATATCGGCAACAGCCGCATCAAATCCCTGAATCATCTGACCGGCTCCGCAGATAAATTCCAGCGGCTCGCCGCGATCATAGGAAGAATCAAACTGAGTTCCGTCGTTAAATGTCCCTCTGTAATGGGTACGACAGACTTTTCCGACATTGCGTCCCGAAAATGCAGGCTGGGATCCGCATCCACCGCCGCAGCTGCCTCCACAGGAATGGCCGTCTTCATGCTCTCCGCAGCTATGTCCTTCTTCATGATGATGGTCACAGTTCGCTCCGGTAGATACCAGTTCGCCCTTCAGGTAAGCCTCAACTACCTGATCCACATTGCCCTGGGCGCCGGCACATAATTCCACACCGGCCTCTGCAAGCGCAGACTGAGCGCCGCCGCCGATGCCTCCGCAGATCAGCACATCCACGGACTGGCCTGCCAGAAGGCCTGCCAGTGCGCCGTGTCCGCTGCCATTGGAACCGATCACTTCGCTGGAAACTACCTTATTATCTTCAACTTCATAGACTTTGAAAAACTCCGTTTTTCCAAAATGCTGAAATACATTACCATTATCATAGGTTACTGCTATTTTCATTTTTCATCCTCTTCTTTCATTGTTATTGACATTTATCCTATGCCATTCACTTATTCTATCATATCCCCATCTTTTTGTGAAAGAAAACTTTATAATTCCAGACCGATGATTTCTTCTGCGGAAATTTTCGTTCCATCCGTCATAACCACTGTCTTTTTCAGAAAATCGATTTTTTTGACCCTTCCCCGGATCGTCCGGTAGGCGCCGCCGTCCTTACGGTCATCCTTTTGAAAATAGGTCAGTGAGACTTCCGGAGCGGATGCTATCCGGGCGCTGATATATTTAAATTTTTCATCCAGCTCCGCCTTTAAATTTTCATCCGGTTCGATTCTTTTTTCAGTCTCTCTCCCGGCTTCCTGAATCAGCGCCTCATAACCGGTCAGCGCCGCAAAGGGTGAAAACTGTGCGGCACGTTCTGCCATCGACATATGGGGCCGGGTGGCCGACTGGTGATGCTTCCGGTCCATAATATCCGCATAATCCGATTCATTTTTATGATAACTGTCCATAATCTCTTTCCTCCCGGTATCGGGCTTTTCCGAACACCTTTGAAAAATCAGGCCTTATGTCCGCCAATCTGACCGTTCCGTTTGACCGTCATCGCCCCTTCTTCCAGATTCATTCCTTTCAGGATGGCGTTTTTTCCGAACTTTTTCTGGATATTCAGCACTGCCTGCTGCATTTTTCTTTCCTTTTCCCGCTCTGCCTCTGCTTTTTTCCGTTCTTCCTCCAGGGCTGAATAATCGGTAAACAAATCCATCTGCTCATAAACGGCTTCCTTCGGAATACTGCCTTCATCGACCACATGATTGGCTGCCAGATAAACTCTGCGGACCAGCAGACCGGGATGAACGATCCGGTCGTACAGCTTCAAAACCGCGTCCGTTATACATTTGGCGGAGGATGTCGGTTTCCCGAGATTGGCTGTGCCATGGGCATGTTTTGGAATTTTTCTTCCATACCGGTCTGTAGTCACCTCACCTTTATAGGCCCCATCCCATTTTTCATTTTTCAGATTATCAATGTCATATCCAACCGTAAGAACCACCTGATCTGCAGCCATCCCCTTATCCACCAGATCAAGAACGAGAAGATCCACCATTTCCCGGACGATCAGCCGTGCCTTTTCGAAGGTGTAGGGATGCTGAAGCACCTGACCGGAGCCAAAACTGCGATTTTCCGGCGTATAAGCTTTTATATCCGAAATCCGGCAGGGTTCCCATCCCCAGGCGTGGTCAATAAGTAATTCGGCATTTACCCCGAAAAGCTTATACAGTAAATCTTCATTATAGTATTCATCCGGTTTTCCAAGGGAACACCGGGCCACATCCCCCATGGTCAGCAGACCATGTTCTTCCAGTTTTTTGGCATATCCCCGGCCGATCCGCCAGAAATCCGTCAGCGGCCGATGGCTCCACAGAAGTCTGCGGTAACTCATCTCGTCCAGCTCCGCAATGCGGACACCGTAGGCATCCGGTTCAATATGTTTGGCAACGATGTCCATAGCTATTTTGCAGAGATAGAGGTTTGTTCCAATACCTGCCGTCGCCGTGATTCCTGTCGTATCAAGAACATCCCGGATTATTTTGACCGCCAGTTCCCGGGCTGTCATCTGATACGTCCGGAGATAATCCGTCACATCCATCATCACTTCATCGATTGAATAGACATGGATATCTTCCGGCGCCACATATTTCAGATAAATCTGATAGATTTTCGAACTGTAATCCATATAATAGGCCATCCTCGGCGGCGCGGCAATATAATCCACCGCCAGCTCCGGCGACCGTTTCAATTCCGGACCATGAATGGATACGCCGGTCAGCCGATGTCCCGGCGCCATGCGCCGACGCTCTGCATTGACTTCCCTTATTTTTTGAACGACCTCAAACAGCCGCGCCCTTCCGGAAATACCATAGGCCTTCAGGGAAGGCGAAACCGCAAGACAGATGGTTTTCTCTGTCCGGCTGGCATCCGCAACGACCAGATTCACCGTCATCGGGTCCAGCCCGCGCTCAATCGCTTCTACCGAAGCATAGAAGGATTTCAAATCAATGGCTATATAGGTAGATTCTTTCATGACTCTGAGCTGTCACCCCTTTAATCGATCTCAAATATATTTTCTTATGGACCCTCTATCTATTTTAACCAAAACTACAGATAAAACTGATTTTGTTTTCGTTCTTCACACACAGGGGCCATCCGTTTTTGCATCGAATCCAGAATTTCCTCCGGAATATATCTGCCTTTTTCCGGACAGATTTTAACGCAGCGCATACAGTGAATGCACAGGTTCTCATCCGTCGTGTTTTCTTCGGAAATCGCATGCACCGGGCATTTTGCAGCGCATACGCCGCAATGCCTGCAGAGGCTTTCATCCACCCGGATTGGAAGCGACATCCCCTTCCATATTTTATAGGGCCGTTCGCCCGGAAAATCCGGCCGGGTCATTGAGCCTTCCTGAAATTTTTCAATACATCCGCATGAAAAATGATGCATCGCCTTTCTGTCAGCCCCGTCCGGACGTCCCGCTCCGAAAATACCCATAATATTATGCTCTGTGGCAGCCCCGCAGCCGGCAAATACAGAAAATCCCTGCATCTGCACAATATCCGCCAATTCCAGAAGTGCATCCTCAAAGGCACGGTTTCCAAAGGTGACGCAGACGATTGCCGGTGTCTGATTTCCACGGATTTTTAAAAGCCTTTCGGCAGCCGTCCTGGGTATTCTGCCGCCATAACAGGGTACAGAAAATATGCAGATGCTGTCTCCTTCGATTTCGATGGTTTTTGTCGGTTCTTCGCACAGATCGATCCACACCGGCTCATCACCGAATCCTTTCAAAATTTCTTCAGCGGTCCCCCGGCTCATTCCTGTCGGACTAAAGGTTATACGATATATTTTCACAGAATTTCCCCACTTTCTTTTTCAACATATTCTATCGATTTCATTATATCAGATAAATCGGTTTTTCTGCAAAATCTTCTTTTTATTTTTTATTTTTCGGAATTTTCTTTATTTTAATTAGTTTTATATTTATTTACTTAATTTTTAAAAATAATTATTAAAATTCACAAACTTTCAGTCAATATCATTGAAGTTTTTTATCAAATGATGTACAATATAGCTGAGTGATAGATTTTTAACATACTCATTGCAAAAGGAGGTTATAACATGGAATTACAAAAACTGATTTACACGGTTGAAGACGGTGTGGCCGTCGTTACGATGAACTACATGAAAAATCTCAATGCCATTGATGAGCTGATGGCGGATGAGCTGATGTATGTTGTCGACGCCGCTGAAAAGGACCCGAATGTCAAAGTTCTTGTTTTAAAGGGTACCGACAGAGCATTTTCAGCCGGGGGGGATATTGGTTATTTCTATCAGTTGATCCAGGCAGGCGGCGAAGTGAATATGGACGGCCTGATCGGAAAAGTCGGTATTGTTGCTGACGGACTGAAACGGATGAGCAAGATGGTAATTACATCTGTCTGCGGTGCAGCCGCCGGAGCCGGTGTGAGCCTTGCGCTCGGCGGTGATTTCATGATTTGTGCGGACAACGCCAAATTTATTCTCGCATTTGTAAATATCGGTCTTGTTCCGGATACCGGCGCTACCTATCTGCTCTCCAAAGCCCTCGGCACCGCCCGCACCATGGAGCTTGCCGCAACCGGCCGCCCGCTGGATGCTGCCGAAGCAAAGGCTCTCGGTCTCGCCTACAAAGTAACGACGAAAGAAGATCTGGACGCCGTAACGATGAAGTTTGCGAGAAAACTGGCTGCCGGCCCGTTACTCTCCTATAAAAATATCAAAAAACAGATTTATGATGCAAATTATGCCGATTACAAAAAATGGCTTGATGAGACAGAAATTCCTACCCAGCGTGAATGTGCGGCATCCATGGACTTCCAGGAAGGCTGTAAGGCATTTATCGAAAAACGTAAAGCCGTTTTTGAAGGTAAATAATTCGTGAATATAAATTCCCTATGAAAGGTGGTCAACAAATTGCGTTCAAAAGTAGTGACTATGGAAGAAGCTCTTTCAAAATTTAAAGACGGCCAGACAATCATGTTTGGTGACTGGCACGGTGAATTTTCCGCAGAGGAAATCATCACCGGAATGCTTGAAAAAGGTGTTAAAGATATTCATGCAATCGCTGTTTCCGGCGGTATGCCGGATCAGGGAGTCGGCAGACTCATCCACGCCCATCGTGTGAAAAGTCT
>ERZ1673697.2215-NODE-2215-length-18161-cov-4.812272_pt1 | contig 18161 bp, 9 predicted proteins | sample MGYA00580227_ERZ1673697 | MGnify/ENA primary metagenome ERZ1673697 (study PRJEB41218, sample SAMN15661759) | gut metagenome | host: Homo sapiens | place: Canada: London | collected 2015-08-20/2019-03-30 | study: EMG produced TPA metagenomics assembly of...
GATTGGAGTCGTTCAGGAAGATTGCATTAAAATGTCCCGGAGGCATGGAACGGGTGATTTCACTGCCTCTGATTAGAAGTATTCCTAACTTCTTCGCCTGCTTCTGAGACAGTTCATAAGAGCGGTTATGATCTGCTATAATGTCTTTTTTGTGCGGGCGGTACTCTATATGTTCTGTCAGAGAAATGGCATCCAGTCCTTCTCGATATGCTTCGTCTACACGTACGGTAGGCCATACCAGACCGTCCGAAAAAACACTGTGCATGTGAAAGTCACATTTTAAAGTAGTGTACCCGTTCAGATTGGGAACTTGAATCTCATTGCGGCGTTGCGCTTGTGCGCTCATTAAACACATTGCTGCCAGTGCAACTCCCATCAATACTTTTTTAATTTTCATTTCTTTTGCTTTAAATTAGAGATTTGGTTTTCTTTTGGAATGCCTCTGTCCGGTCATTGGAAAATGGTACTAAACATAGGCCCCTGTGTATTTTGGCGCAAATGTATATGCAAAAAAAAGACCTGCAATAGGCGCAGTAAAAGCTTAACGGGAACTTCACGGAAAAGAAATGTAATCGTTAACGTCTGTGAAAAATGTAACGCCTTTGTAAAGTGTGAGTGTCCTTGTAAACGGACATGAGTTGTTTTGTCTGTGTGGAAATAAAAAAGAAATGGATAGTCAATTTTATGCTGCAACGCATAAATTGGCTATCCATTTCTTTGATTGAGTTACTCTTTATTTAAGAGGCTTTCTTCTCTTTTACATCACTGCTGGCTTCTACCACATTCACTACATAGTCGCCTAGTTTCTCACATTCGGCGATAATATCCATATAATAGACTCCCATCTGATAATCATATTCCTTGTTGTTGACATCCAGAATATTCTGATTTTTCAGTTGGTTACGGTAGTTATTGATTTCGTTTTCGATGTTGAAAGACTTGTTGATATCAATGCTTTGGTGTTCCGGTTTCTCTACCACCACAATCATCTGCCCGAGAGCATCATCGGTCAGCTTCATCATGAAGTGGATGTGCTCGTATTGCTTTTCGGTAAAGTCCTGATTCGTCTGGCGTTTCCGGTTGATGGTGCGTGCCAGGTTGTAACAGCTGTCGCCGATACTTTCGATTTCCGTCACTTCGCGCAGCATGGCACGTATCTGCAACTTACTTTCAGAACTCAGACGCCCTTCGGATACCTGATTCAGATAATTGGCTATTTCAAGTTCCATGTTGTCGCTGATGTTCTCGTACTTTTCTACGCGGCTGAACAGCTTGTTAAAGTCATCGTCCTTTTCGGTGTGCATCAAGTCCTGCACCATTCCGAACATACGGTGGGTACGTTCTGCAAACAGGTGGATTTCCTTGCGTGCCTGCAGGATAGAAAGCTCCGCAGTAGAAAGCATACCGCCGGTGATAAACCGAAGGCGAGGTTCCTCGTCTTCCTCTTTCGGGTGGATTAATGCGCATACGGTGCGTTCGATCAGTTTCACTCCCCATATCAGGATACATACGTTACAGATATTAAAGATAGAGTGGAAAGCGGACAGTTTATAAGAAATGGCTACTTCCGGATTATTGCTTTGGAAGAAGGTATCCACTACCCAGTTGACCAGTTCCATGAAAGGATGGAAGATGATCAATACCCAGATCACACCGAACACATTGAAAACAAAATGGGCCAATGCTGCCCGCTTAGCCTGTGTGTTGGCTGTTAATGCGGCAAGATTGGCCGTGATGGTAGTTCCGATGTTTTCGCCCAGTACGAGCGCTGCTCCCAGTTCCAGACTGATCCAGCCGTTGGCGCACATAATTAATGTGATTGCCATCGTGGCGGCTGAGGCCTGTACGATCATAGTCAGTATGGTACCGATGAATAAGAACAGGAGAATGGAGAAGAATCCCATATCCGTGTAGTTCTGTACGAAGGCGAGCATTTCCGGATTGGCGTTCAGGTCGGGAGCATTTGCTTTCAGGTAAGAAAGTCCCATGAAGAGGAAGGAAAAACCGAAAATGAATTCACCGATGGACTTGCGGTTGCTCTTGCCGGAGAAGATGAGCGGAAGGGCGATGGCCAGAAGTGGAAGAGCGAAAGCGGCCATATCAACCTTAAATCCGAAAATTGAAATGATCCATGCCGTAACCGTCGTACCGATATTGGCACCCATGATGACACTGATGGACTCGGCCAGTGTAAGCAAACCGGCGTTGACGAAACTGACGACCATTACTGTTGTCGCCGAGGAGGACTGGATAAGGGCTGTGATCAACACTCCTGTTAATACCCCCGTTACCCGATTGGTGGTCATAGCTGTCAGGATACTTCGTAGCCTGTCACCTGCGACTTTTTGTAAGCCCTCGCTCATTATCTTCATGCCATAAAGGAAGAGCCCTAACGAGCCTATGAGCTTTAAAAAATCATAAAAAGAATATTCCATCTATAATAATTTTAGTGGTTGTTTGTTCTCTATCTGATTACTAAGTATATTTAGTCCCATGTTATTCACCTTATTAAAAAGACTACGATGAAACAGATGTTACAAATATGTTGCAAAAATAATAATATTTATAAAGAATTCCCTATCGGAAGCTCACTTTTGGATATTTATTACGGTTTTAATCTTAATTTTCCTTATCAGGTAGTCAGTGCCAAGGTGAATAACCGTTCCGAAGGTCTCAATTTCAAAGTATATAATAACAAGGATATAGAGTTTCTGGATGTACGCGATTCATCCGGTATGCGTACGTATGTGCGGTCACTCTGCTTTGTCTTGTTCAAGGCTGTCAGTGAGCTTTTTCCCGAAGGGAAGCTGTTTGTGGAACATCCGGTATCCAAAGGTTATTTCTGTAATCTGCGGATCGGTCGCCCTATTACATTGGAAGATGTGACGCGTATCAAACAGCGTATGCAGGAGATTATCGCAGAAAATATCTCTTATCACCGCATCGAATGCCATACGGCTGAGGCTGTACGGGTGTTCAGTGAACGCGGGATGAATGATAAGGTGAGGCTGCTCGAAACTTCCGGTTCACTATATACCTATTATTATACGCTGGGCGATACGGTCGATTATTATTATGGTAATCTGCTCCCCAGTACCGGATATATCAAGTTGTTCGACATCGTGAAATACTATGATGGCCTCTTGCTGCGCATTCCCAATAAAGAGAACCCGGATGTGCTGGAGGAAGTGGTGAAGCAGGAGAAGATGCTGGATGTATTTAAGGAGTATCTCAACTGGAGCTATATCATGGGACTTAATAACGCCGGCGACTTTAACCTCGCCTGCGAAGAAGGGCACGCTACGGATTTAATCAATGTAGCGGAAGCATTGCAGGAAAAGAAAATAGCCCAGATTGCCGATACGATCTTCCATCGTGGGGAAAACGGCGACCGGGTGAAACTGATTTTGATTTCCGGTCCGTCCTCTTCGGGAAAGACCACGTTCAGCAAACGTCTTTCCATCCAGTTGATGACGAACGGGCTCAAACCCTTCCCGATCTCCTTGGACAATTATTTCGTAGACCGTGAAGAGACACCTCTGGATGAAAACGGTAACTATGATTATGAGTCTCTGTATGCGCTCGATCTGGAATTGTTTAACCAGCAGTTACAGGCTTTGCTGCGCGGTGAGGAAGTGGAGCTTCCGCGCTTTAACTTCTCTCTGGGGAAGAAGGAGTATAAAGGTGATAAACTGAAAATTGAAGATAATACGATTCTCATTCTGGAAGGTATTCATGCGTTGAATCCGGAACTGACACCGCATATCCCGGATGAAAAGAAGTTCAAAATTTATGTTTCGGCATTGACCACTATTTCTTTGGACGACCATAACTGGATTCCTACGACAGACAATCGTTTGCTTCGCCGCATTATCCGCGACTTTAATTATCGGGGATATTCGGCCCGCGAGACTATCTCCCGCTGGCCTAGTGTGCGTGCCGGCGAAGATAAATGGATATTCCCTTATCAGGAGAATGCGGATGTGATGTTCAATTCGGCGCTGTTGTTTGAATTTGCAGTGCTTCGCCTGCATGCGGAACCTATTTTGATGGGTGTTCCGCGCAATTGTCCGGAATATTGTGAGGCGTACCGGTTGCTGAAATTCATTAAATATTTCGTTCCGGTGCAAGATAAGGAAATTCCCCCGACGTCTTTACTCAGGGAGTTTTTGGGAGGAAGTAGCTTCAAATATTAGATAATAAATTTATTTAAGAGAATTATTTTGGAATTTATAGTTATTGTATAAATATAAGTTCGTAACTTCGCGCCGCAAAAAACAAGCGTGGCAATATGTTGTTGTATTCCAGGGAAAGGAAATAACTGTAAGATTAGACTTAAATAATGAACATTTGTACGTTCTTTCCGTTTATGTTATTACACAGCAAAAAAAGGGTATATGATATTTTATAACAATTTACTAGCGAAATGCTTTTTAGGGAAAAAGAAGCATTATTTTATGATAGGAGGGTTATTCTTTACTCGGTACAAGTATTTGGAAGTTTGGGAAGAAATGGAGTTAAGAATACATGCACGGCAATTCTGGGAGTGTTTTTTATTGACTTTAATCCCAGCATTGGGTTTATCACTATGGTTCTCATGGTGGTGGATGGTGCTTCCGTTCATGACATATCACTTGCTTTACTGGTTTGAAAAAGCAATTAGTTCTCATTCGGTTTTTAACTGGGAGGCATTGACCTATTGTGGTGATGCCGTTTATATGAGAAAAAGAAAATCCTATGCCTGGATGAAATGGTATGGGAAGAAAACTTTTCCGAAATCGGAATGGGAAGATTAAAAGAATAGAGAGACGTTAAAACTCTCTTGCGGATTTATTCAGGCACGGCTTACACAGATTAATATGGTTTCGATTAAAACAGAACCATAAAAATTCTGTAAGCCGTGCCTGAATAATGATATGATAACAGTTATTTCTGCTTTCGGCGGTTTTTCCTTTTCTACTGCTTTTATTTCAGATGTTTCTTTATCCAAAGCAGATGTCCGTACTCTGTGTCACTGGAGGTCCAATGTTCATTAATAGGAGTGATCAATGCTTCTTTCGGGCAATTCAATACATTATATACAATGTAGCTGGTAGTCGGTGGACAAACGTCATCATTGAATCCCCATGTCATATAAGTATCCGCCTTGATTAATTGGGCAAAGTTCACCACATCATAATAGGCCATTGTTCTGATTTTTTCGGGAGTATCCATGTCTACGGTATTTCGGAAGAAATGGGGATAACCTCCGGCACGTCCGGCTTTGTACCCTGCCATATCGCTTAGAGCCGGATGATTGGCTACGCAGGCCGTTACCCGCTGATCCAGTCCGGCGGTGACGAGTGCTAATGCTCCTCCCTGGCTGCCGCCTTGAACGATTACATTCTTTCCGTCCCATTCCGGTAGTGAGGTCAGTAGGTCGATGCTGCGGACACAGGCCAGATATACCCGTTTCATGTAATAGTTGTCGCGGCTGTCCAGACCGTTGGACAGGTAGCCATTTTCTCTGCCGTTGAAAGCGGCACTGATTTCTTTGAATTCTTCTTCGCTCATTTCCGGGTTCAGCCCGTGAATCTCTATTTCAAAACGGATGCAGCCTTGTTCGGCGTAATACTTATGTCGCAAAGGTTCCTTGATTGTTTTGATTCCTGCGCCCGGAGGACATAGTACGACAGGGTATTTGCCTTCTTTCTTCGGATAGAACAGGTAGCCGTAGATACTTTGTCCGCGTTGGTTCACCTGCAACTTGATAAGATAGCAGTCTATTTGGTCGGTCGAGTATTTCTTTACGTGCTCTTTGGTGTATGTCAGCGGAAATTTGGCCAGTTCCGCCTTTTCGTTCTCCCAGAATTGCTGAAAGTCGGCAGGCATGGTGGTATACGGACGGAGCTTTTCCGGCGAGAAACCCACTTTGACGTGATGGGAGTATTTCTTTCCGTCTACGGTGGTGGTCAGGCGGCAGTCTCGGAAGCCCGGTTTCTTCATGGTGCCTACGGGGATTGTTGCCTTTCCTTTTCTCATGATGACTGTTCCTTTGGTATCGGCAGGCATCATTTCTCCGCCTATTTCGAAATTAATCGCTATGCTATCTCCCGGAATGCCGTATTTGTAAAACTGTACTTCTACATTTGCCTGTTCTCCAGTTTTGTAAAGCCAGTCGGCATGATCGGGTACGGTTACCCAAAATACGTCACTCCGGTAGGGATTATTTTCGGCAACCGCGAGCAGCGTTGTCAGTAACAACGCTGCTGATACGTAAAATCTTCTCATATTCATTTTACTGTTCAATATAACTGTCATTCGTTTTCTCATTCTATTTTCCATCTGATCGGTTTGTTAATTACGCCGCAATATTAGGAAAGATTAGAAAAACAGAGGTCGATAAAATGTTCTATTAAGTGTAAATTTAGAGCAACTTCCACTCGAATGTATGTTTTCCGGCTTCTAACTCTATGACACGTTCTCCTTTCACAGTATCGGGCACGTATAAAGTGGCACTGCTGTTGGCAGGAATCGTCACGCTGTACACAACACTTTTTTTCTTACGTTCCCATTGGGAATGAATCTCTCCGTACGGTGAACGGTGTCTGGCCTCAAACTGCTTTAAATCACTGGGGAAGTTGGGGCGCAGGAGGATATGTTTAAAGCCCGGCTGCTGTGGGTCGGGGAAGATACCGCCCAAGCCTTTATAGAACCATCCTCCGATTTCTCCGAACATCATGTGGTTGTCCGAAATGTCACGTGTAGCATTTAAATCCCAGTTTTCGAGCAGGGTGGTGGCTCCGTTGGCAATCCAGCAGCCCCATGACGGGTAGGTGTCTTGTGCGGCTACTTTATAAGCGGTTTCGGCTTCTCCGTTTTCACTCAGGGCGTTCAGTATGGCTTTGGCTCCCAATACACCCACATCCAGATGGAAACCGGCTTCTTCCACCTTCTTCGCCAGGTTGCGGGCTACTTTTGCTTTCATATCCTTGGGGACAATACCCCACATCAGTGGTACGCTCAGTTCCGTCTGAACGCCGCTGGCGTATATGCCGGTTTCCCTGTTCAGATATTTGTCATTGATCGCTTGCCTGATCTTTTCCGCAAGCGCCTGATAATGTTCGTAATCTTCCTGCTTGTTGAACAGCTTTGCGGCATTGGCCAGTATTTTAGTATCTACATAGAAGTATACCGATGAGGTCAGTTCTTTGGACGAATGCGATTTCACGGGAACCCAGTCTCCTCTTCCCCATGAAGTCAGTCCGCTTGGGCTGGTACGGTCTACGTAGTCTACATATCGTTTGATGTTTTCGTAGCAGTCGGCTAATAATTTGCTGTCTCCGTAGAACAGATAAATATTCCAGGGAATAATGGCGATTGTACTCGTCCAGTCCAGACCGTTGTCCGTGCCGTATCCCCATCCTCCGGTCGGAATGATGTCGGGTAATACTCCGTTGGGTTGCTGTTCGTCACGGTGGTCGGCTAGCCATTTTTCGTAGACTGTGATGCCGTCATAATTATATAGTGCTGTTTCTATCGCAAAATGTCCGTCTCCCGTCCATCCGTTTTTCTCCCGTTGGGGGCAATCGGTGGGATACCCCATCAGATTGGACAGATAGGCGTTGTTGGTAGCCCACCACAACCGGTTCACGAGTGGGTTTGACGTGTTTATCTCTCCTTTTTGCGGAACGTCGCTATGAACGAAATAAGCAGTCAGACTGTTTTGATCGAGTGCGACAGGCTTACTGCTTGTCACTTCTACGTATCTGAAGCCTTTGTAGTTGAACCGTGCCATAAACTCGTCTTCTCCTTTTCCACTCAGGATGAGAATATCCGTCTGGAATGGGTCTTTGTCATCTACCGGACGATGGTATACGTCAATGTTTGACATATTCACCCGTCCGTTGTCATAGATGCGTTCGCCGTGTTTGAGCCTTACTACCGTTCCTTCTTCTCCGGATACCTTGATGCGGGTCACTCCGGACATATTTCTGGCAAAGTCGAATACATACGTCGTGTCGTTCACTTTCTTAAGCGCTTTTGCCGGTATTGTTTCTACGATACGAATCGGTTGTACCTGCTGGGATACGACGTTTTGAGAAGGTACAGCTCTGTAACCAGCTTCCTTCCATTTCGAATCGTCAAAATCTGCTGTATTCCAGCCTTTCTGTTCCAGGCGGGCGTCATAATGTTCCGCTGTATAGATGCTGTTGAAGATCAAGGCGCCCGATGAAGTCTTCCAGTCTCTTTCGGAGCGGATTACTTCTGTAGTGCCGTCTTCGTAGGTAATTCTCAGGTCCATGCAAAAAGCGGGGCGGTTACGCCACGGTGCGCGGTCAAAGTCCCAGACTGCTTTTGACTGATGGTTGTACCAGCCATTCCCCAGCAGTACGCCAATCGCGTTTTTACCTTTCTGAAGTTGGTTGGTCACATCATAAGTCACATAGAAATTCCGTCTGTCGAAACGGGTATACAGCGGGTCTAGCCGATGGTTTCCGATTTTCTCTCCGTTGATGTATAATTCGTATAAACCGGCGACGGCGATGTACGCTCTGGCGGATTTGACTTTCTTTTGAGTGTCGAATGTTTTTCTGAAATAGGGGGCGGGCTTATAGTTAATGTCTCTGTTGTCGCCAATCCATGCGCCCTGCCAGTTTTCCATTCCCATCATTCCGGTCTCGAAGCTGTTGATGTCCGAAGTAGCCTTTTTGCCGTCCTTATCCCATACATTCACTTTCCAGTAATATTTGGTAAAGGGTTGAAGATTCTTTTCCGGATAGGTGACAAGGATTTGATCCGATTCTTTTTTCCCCGAGTTCCATATTTCCCCGTTTTCGTTGTTTGCTTTCAGTGAGTCTGTGCTGACTATTATCTGATAAGCAGTCTGCCGGGCTCCTTGTCGGGCATCGTTCAGCATCCACGACAATCTGGGATTGGCATTGTCGATGCCCAGCGGATTGATCAGGTGGTCGCAATGAAGGTTCACGGGCTTGCATTCTTCTTGCTTTTGTGCAAGGGTGGGTTGCAGTGCACAACATGCAAGTGCAGTCACTAAATATATTTTTTTCATTCTGTCTATTTGTTTTCCTTTTTAACCACAAACTGATATGTACCGGACTGTAGTTCTAATACTGCCTTTCCATTCATGAAAGTAACCGAAGAAACTCCTTCCGCTTTCACGGCAGCTTTTCCGCTTTCTTCTACTACATAGTCGAGAGTAGGTAATAGTAAGTGAAGAGTGGCGGTGGTGTTGGCAGGTATCGTCACTTGGTAAGAAACCGTTCCGTCATTTTCTTTTTTCCAGCTGCTCTTGATATCTCCATAACAGGAAGGGAACGAAGCATTTACCCAGTCAATCCGTTCCTGACCGGCGGCAACTTCCGGACGGTTGTCCGGAATCGGCTGTAATACGATGTGTTTGAATCCCGGACGTGTTTCGTCGATATCTATACCGCCCATTGTGCGATACATCCATTCGGAGACTGCTCCATACGAGTAATGATTGAACGAGTTCATGGATACGGGACCAAAACCTTTCTCTTTGGTATATGAATCCCAGCGTTCCCAGATGGTGGTCGCTCCCTGGTCTATGCTATACAGCCAGGAAGGGTTGTTCCGTTGCAGCAATAGATCGTAAGCCGTATTTGATTCTCCGAACTGGCTTAATGTCTGATTCAGGATGGCTGTACCTACGAATCCTGTACTTAGGCGGTTGCCGTTGCCGGCAATCTTGCGGACCAGTGTTTCCACTCCTTTCTTCCGTGCTTCTTCTGTCGGGAACAAATCCAGTTTCAAGGCAAGCAGATAGGCCGTCTGGCTCTTTTGCTTCAAGTCTCCGTCTGCATCGACGTAGCGTATCTGGAATTCTTTCTTGATTTCCTGTGCCAGCTTTCTGTAAGCCTTTGCTTTGGAAGCGTAGGCATCACAGTCGTCCGTTTTCAATGCTTCCGAAATTTTGGCCATCAATTGTGCCGTATATGCGTAGTAGCATACACTGACATAGCGGCGTTCGGTATCTTCGTACGATAGCCAGTCGCCATAATTTGTTCCGGCACCGTTATAGTTATAACCGTCTCCTTTTTGACGGGACAGGAACTCCATGTATTTCTCCATAGATGCATAATTGTCCTGCAATATCTTTTTGTTGTCGTACATCAGATAGATAGTCCAGGGAACGATGACACCGGCATCAGCCCAGGCTGCCTGTCCGTAGCCTACCCATGAGTGTGGAGCTACATCCGGATAGGCGCCGTCACTTCGCTGACCGTCACGCATATCTCTCATCCATTTTTCGAAGAAGGCGGATACATTCGCATTATAAGAAGCGGCACGGCAGAACACTTGCGTGTCTCCGGTCCAGCCCAGACGTTCGTCTCTTTGCGGGCAGTCGGTAGGGATGCTCAGATAGTTGCCTCTTTGTCCCCACATGACATTGCTGTATAACTGATTGATTGACCGGCTGCTGGTGACAAACGAAGCTCCCTCTTCGGTAGCGGAACCGACCACTTCCCCTATCAGGGAAAGTACCTCGATGTCTTCACTTGCCGTTATCTCACAATACTGAAAACCGAAGAAGGTCATGGACGGATGGAATGATTCGCCTTCCTTGCTTCCTTTCAGGATATACTTCAATGTTGCTTTTGCACTTCTGAGGTTGGCGGTATATATACTTCCGGCAGGGCCGTCGTCTCCGCGTGATTTATCTCCCGTGTCGTTCAGCATCTCGCCGAAACGGAGTTTCATCTCCGTTCCCGATGCACCTTTTACTTTGAACCGAACCCAACCGACCATGTTCTGACCTAAGTTGTAGACGGCCGTTTCACCTTTCTTTAGCCGGATAGGAGCCGGTTTGTCCGTAACACTCACTACATTGATTTTATCGTCTTTTTCACCTTGGTAAACAGTAGTGGACAAAGGGATACGGCTCAGATGCGGACGTACCTGAACGGTGGGGCCGGCAAAGGCGATTAACTCTCCTTTGAAATGAGGGTTGACAGCCGTCTTGTTCCAGTTGGCAGTGTTATATCCGGGCTTCGTCCATGCACTTTCTTTTCGGGCGTCATAAGTTTCTCCGTGGTAGATGTCTCCCATTCGTATGGCACCGTCCATGGATGACAGCCAGGAAAGGTCCGTTACTACCGTTTCCGAAGTGCCGTCCGTATATTTCAGTAATATCTTTGCGATGAATCCTACTTCGTGACTGCCATACTCTCCGTGGCAGACGTCACTGTTCCACCAGCCGGAGGATACCTGGGCGCCGACTGCGTTTTCTCCTTTCCGGAGCAAATCGGTGATGTCATACGTCTGATAGTGGGCTGTTTTGCTGAAATCCGTCCATTCCGGCTTCAATTCGTCATAGCGTATGCTGCCGTCTTCCATCTTGTTTCCTACCCGTTGTCCGTTGATAAACAAATCATAGACGCCCAGAGCCGAACTGTAGATGCGGGCGGATGCAATCTTCTTTTTTGCCTTGAATTCTTTACGGAACATGGGTACTCCGCTCATGTCAACCTGCAATACCCGATAATCGCCGGAACCGGAAACCATATTCAGTTTACGATTACCTCCCACAGATACGATTTCTCCGCCTTCAAAAGCGGACTGAGGTTTCTCGAAATCCTCTTTCAGAACGACTTTGGCTTCTTCCTTGTCGCCTTTCTGTTCGTACTCTGTCAGTACGATATTGTCAAACATGGCCGTTTCGTTGGTGTTATTTCCTCTGAATGCCCGGAAGCCGATATATCCATTCGATAGTTTGGAATCGGTGTCGGTATAGGTATCCACCAGTACCTTGTCAATATAAGTCTTGACCACTCCATCTTTTGCTTCGATTGCCAGATGGTGTTCTTTATTCAGCAAGTCGGATTTAGTGAAGAATTTGCCGATCGGAGTATCCGAACTTTGCAGGCGTCCCCTGTCATAAATATGTCTTCTGATCAAAGGTTCTTTTTCATTGTCCAGCGTAGTGACAGACCACATGAATACGTTGGAAGCATCGCGTGCGCCGAAAAGAACGGATGCGTTGCCGGAAGTCAGTGTGACATCCATTTCCAGCAGCATTCGTGCCTTTGTCTGTTTCTTGTCTTCCGGATTGATTTTGGAATTCTTGTTTATTTGAGTTGCCTTGATCCATTGCGCTCCCGACCATCCGTCGGACAGCAGTCCTGTTTCGAAGAAAGCCTTTTCCGTCGAAGTCTCTTCTCCGGTTTTGTTGTTCCACACGGTTACTTTCCAATAATAGCGGGTGGAAGGGGTGAGAGCCGGTCCTGCATAACAGATGTGCAATGATTCGTCAGATGCCACCTTTCCGGAAGTCCAGACCGGATTTAGACAGGCTGCATCGGTCGCTACCGTGATTTGATAGGCTGTTTGTCTGACTCCTCTTTCCGCTGACTCTAGTTGCCAGCTGAATCGGGGAACTGTTGTGTCCAGCCCGATAGGATTGGTCAGATATTCAACCTGTAGTTTTTTGATTGCTGCATTCGTGGGCAGCAGAAAAAGAATAGATAAAAGTAACAAAGTAGTTCGTGCCATTAGTTTAAAGTATTAATAGTTTGTTATGATGGGGGATACTTGCAAATATAGTGCTTATTGTCTTGGATAGACATAAGAATTTTGACACTAATACTTAAAAATATGACCGTCCCCTTGAAATAATAAATGCCTATACTTGTTGTAGTACAGGCATTTATCGTTTTATGTGAATTCCGGTGCCATCTGTGAATAAAGTAGGGGTTATCTTAAAGCTTCCACTTCTTCGGGTGTCAGCGGAATTTTCTTGCCGAGTCGGCGGGCACCTGTCTCCGTGATGAGATAATCTTCTTCGTTGCGGATACCGCCGAAGTCTTTGTAAGTTTCCACTTTGTCGTAATTGATAAAATTGGTGAACTTCTTTTCTGCTTTCCACATATCAATCAGTTCGGGGATGAAGTAAATGCCCGGTTCTACGGTATGTACGAATCCCAGTTCCAGTGGAATGGCGAGGCGTTGCGACTTGCGTCCGAACTGCGTGCTCTTCGGTTGACCGTTGTATCCTACCCATATCTCACCCAGATTTTCCATATCGTGAACATCCAGTCCCATCATGTGTCCTAATCCGTGCGGATAGAACAGGGCATGCGCGCCTTCGCGGACAGCATCTTCCGTATTTCCTTTCATTAGTCCGAGAGTTTTCATGCCGTCTACCATGACGCGGGCGGACAATTCGTATACATCCATATAAGGAATGCCCGGACGAAGCGCCTTGACAGATTCCAGATGCATCGCATTCTGGATTTCGTAAACTTCGCGCTGGCGGGTTGTAAATTTCTTATCCGCAGGAATCGTGGACGACATATCGCCTGCATAACCCGACTCGACTTCCGCACCTGCGTCAATCAGGAACAGATCGCCCGGTTTCACTTTATTTCCGTGATAATGGTTGTGCAGCGTCTGCCCGTTGATGGTGGCGATCGTTGCAAACGACAGTTCGCAGTTGTTGGACTCTGCCACGCGATTCATTTCCGCTACTACTTCATATTCGTACATTCCCGGACGAAGCACCTTCATGGCGGTGATGTGCATATCGGCAGTCACGTCACAGGCTTTTTCTATTTCTACGATTTCTTCCGCCGACTTGTAGTTGCGCTGAGCTATGACGGCACGGATGAAAGGTACGGAACCTTCCTGACGTGCAGGTGGTATTCCGAGCCAGTCCATCAGTTTCAGTTTATGTTCGGGGCGGTAGGGAGGAAGATAATGAATTGCTTTTCCACTCTGGACGCATTTGTGCAGATAGCCGACGATATCGGCGGAAGCCATCATTTCCCTGATGCCGACACGTTCGCATTTTTCGCGTAACGTAGGCTGTGAGCCCATCCATACGATGGCATCGATGGATAATTCGTCACCGAAAATAATTTCTTTGTCTTCGTCAATATCGATGATGGCCGAAAGTCCGGCACACGAAAGACCGAAATAATAAAGAAAAGTGGAGTCCTGACGATAACGGAACGTGTTATCCTCATAATTCAGCCCGCACTCGTCATTTCCCAGAAATAACAAAACTCCGGAGCCTAAATTCTTTTTCAGCAGGGCTCTGCGCTGCATATACGTCTCTTTGGCAAACATACTGTCCTAATTTTTAAGTTCGTGCAACAAAGATATAATAAAGAATGAAATATTACATAATCAACAAGTGACAATTAAGCTACGACTTACATAGAAAATTCTTTTTCTAATTCCTTTGTTACAGCTCTGTTGATAAATTCATTAATAGTAGTACCTGCGTTAGCGGCGGCTGTTGCTACCATTCCGTGCAGGTCGGAAGGCATACGTAGGACTAATTTTCCACTATACGGTTTACTTGGCTCCACTCCACGATCTTTGCAACTTGCCAAATAGTCGTCAATAGCCCCTTCAAAGTCACTCTTTAATTCACTGATGGTTTCACCTTCGTAAGTGATGCAATCTTTTTTAAGACCGAGAACTTTACCGAACAGGCAATTATCTTCTTCGTTGTATTCTACGCTACCAGCGTAACCTTTGTACTTTAACTGTCCCATAATTACTTTATTCTTTACTTTGTTCATATTTCTCAATCAGCTTGTTCTCACGGATATAAGCAAGTAACTGCTTTATCACGTATCCTTTAATAATATTAGACGGATGCGGCTTATGCATGATATACGAGCTTTTGTTATCAGCGCTTATAAATTCAACCCGTGAACCAGAAGTATTTCCTTTTTTTCCTTCACTATAACCAAATAACCCAAATAACCGTTTTACTTCATCGTAAGTGAAGTTCTTAGGCAATGTAAGGAAACGTTCTATTAGCTTTTCTTTTGTACCCATAATGTATAATGGTTTATGCAAAGATACTAAATTTAGTATCATGCTCAAGTGCTGGCTTTTCTTTTTATTAATTGATACTGATATTTAACATTAAAGCAAAGTAGATAACAGTGATTTTGAACTTAATTTGTTGTAAATTAAGATTTAATCTCTTATCAATCTGTGTTCTTTTCTACAATGATTTTAGGTAATACAATCTTAACCTCTTGTTTGTCTTTCCGTCTTTCCCAATATACTACGAAGTTGACAGCTGCCTCTTTAAGTCTATATCCTTTTTTATCTAACTCTTCAAGTGTATTTTGGAATTTTCTGGAGAAACGTAATATCTCGTTACCATGAAAGTCTGTACAGCCATTTGCTTTTAGCTGTAAAGGCATTCCACTTTTTAGATTATATATAGCGGCCTGACAATATGAGGAAATAAATGTGTCTAGATTTAAATCTTTGTGAGTTAATAAATAACATAGTATTTGAGGTATAGGATATTGATTGTTGTCAGTCCGAATTTCTGTTAGTCCATTGACAATATTATTAAAATAATGTCCATTTAGATGGATAGATATGTTTTGTTTTGCACGAGTGATGGCAACATATATTTCACGTTTCTTTTCATCTGAGAGTGAGTTACCATTGTTAAGGAGTAAAAAGACATTGTCGAACTCCTTTCCTTTTGCTTTGTGGATGGTGGAGACAATAACTGTTTCACCTTGAGCTGAATAAAAGTCTTCTAGATTGGATTCAAATAGATAGGTTTTCCAGTCCGACAAATACTTTCGGGAGTAGATTTGTTCGAAAGTAAGTATGATGGAACGACATATTTCCCACGAAGAAGTATTGCCGAATTCGTATTTCAGCTTTCTCTTAGCTACTTCCCATCGTTCATTGTCGATAATATGGGTATCCTTAGTAAGATTTAGTACTTGGGTGAAATAGCGGATTTCATTTAAATCGCCTAAATAAAAATTACTGCTATTCGTTTGAACTAGTTTGGTGGCTATACCCTGTTCCTGTAAGAGGCATGATATAAAAACTGCTTCTTCGTTTGTTTTGGTGAGTACACCAGTCGTGCCTGCAAGCGGGCTTTCAACTACATCCTTTATTAAAGGAATAATTAAATTGTTTGATGGGTAGTAGGTGATACGAAGCGAACCATTCTCCGGTTGATGAGAGACAATAGGATTGTGCTTCATCCGATGAGGTATTTGATTGACAAATGAATTTGCGAATGTCACAAGATTGCTTTTACTTCTGAAGTTTTCATATAACTCATAAAAGCGTGCTTGGTATTTGCTGATGAGGTATTGCATATATTTGGAGTCTGATTTACGAAAGGAATAGATGTTTTGATCATCATCTCCTACAGCTATGACCTTTAGAGTTTCATTTTTATCTATAAGAGCAGTAATGAGATTGAATTCATCCTCTGTCATATCTTGTGCTTCATCAATTACAAGTACGCTTTTGGTGATACGGCTTATTTCAACTTCATCATTCTTGATTTTGTCTATTGTATCTTTAATGACAGATTCTGATTTCTCAATCGAACCTAGTTTGCCTAATAAGTCGAAACAATAGGAGTGAAAGGTCTTTATTTCAATGTAACCTACTGCATTTCCTATTAAATCATGAAGCCTTTTTCGGAATTCACTAGCTGCTGCTCGTGAGAAGGTAAGCATGAGTAACTGTTCATGTTTTACGTCTTCCATTAATAACAGAGAAGCCAGTTTATGTACGAGTAAACGGGTTTTGCCACTTCCCGGACCAGCTGCGACAACAATGTGTCCCGGCTGATTGTCATTAATAATATTTAGTTGGCTTTCGGATAGCTCTCCGAACAATTGCTTGTATTTGGTTGGAGTGATTCGTCTGCTAATCTCTTCTTTTCGTCCTCCTGGAAAATATTTTTGAATGAAAGACATATTGTTCAACCTGAAATAGTCATCAACGAATCGCTGTGCTTCTTGGTTGTTTTGGCTCATTTTTCGTGCATATTCTCCTACAATGTGAATCTTTTGTGTTTTGTTACTATAGAATTTTTCTAGTTTGCGATAATCGTCCTGCTTATACCGTATATTTGTGTCTCCCAATCGTTTAATCGTCATTCGGTTGTATATGACTAGAAATCCACCTTCTATTTGCAGAGCTCCTATCCGGGAAAGGTAAAAAAGCGTATCTTCTATATCTTCGAGAGTAGTCAGTTCTTGAAACAATACTTGTTGTTTTTCATAGCTTTCTTTTAATTCTACTACGGAAAATTCAACGAGAATTTCATCTCTTTTAGCTGAACCAGTTTCTGATTCAGTTTTTTCATATAGGTAATTTATTATAAACTCGGATAAAAGATGTCTGTCCTTTGTTTTTTTATCAAATGAAGTACTGGAGGATGAACACCGATAAATAGCACGATAGTTTCTATTATCATCTTTGTGTGAACGTATAATCCAGTTCTTTTCACACCAGAAATTTATGAGTGTTTTTAATTTGTCAAGACTAATCTCTTTTTTTATTTCAATTTCTGCTTGTTCACGTAATTCTTTCAAGTTAAATAACTTCTCTTCTTCATTAAACTGTGTGAGGAGGAAATCTTCCAAACAGTTGTATAGTCTGGTGATTTCAAGAGAACGGTTTCGCTGCTCTTTTTTGATTATATAAGCAGTGAGATCCTGATTGTCAGCCAATATCTTTTCGTCACGGAGTAAAGTTATTATCTGGATGACTTCATCATTGGGGATACCTAAATGATCGGAGATATAATCAATACGGGCCTCCGGTGCTTCATCATTTGCATACTTTCGACTTTTGGTTGATATGAGCTTTTTAATGATGCGAATAGCTTGCGTTTTTTGTTTTTCATTGAAGCGAGGAGACAGGTTAATTTTATCAATAGCTTCCTGAACTGTATTTGCCAATATACTGTCGGCAAATACACGTGGAATATTTTGTCCACGGCGTAAATATCCGGATTCTTCAAGTGCTGCTATGGCCGTGGTCACACGAGTTTCTATGTTGGTGACATTCTCATCCCATCCGGCTCTACGAGCTATCTCTAAAGCTGACTGCGAAACAGTCGGGCGCAAGCGAGTGTTATTTTTTATAGCTTTCCAGACCTGTTGTATTTCTCCGATATGTAACTTCGTTTGATTAAGCAGGATGAAATGCTTTGTTAAATCTTCTTCGTCAAAAAGAATATAACAAGAGGCTTCGATATTCTCGTCTCGGCCAGCTCTGCCCGATTCCTGTACATAATTCTCAAGTGAATCGGATATTTCATAATGGACTACGAGTCCTACATCTTTTTTGTCTACTCCCATTCCGAAAGCAGAAGTGGCTACCATAATTTGTACGAT
>ERZ1673697.2217-NODE-2217-length-18140-cov-8.755543_pt1 | contig 18140 bp, 15 predicted proteins | sample MGYA00580227_ERZ1673697 | MGnify/ENA primary metagenome ERZ1673697 (study PRJEB41218, sample SAMN15661759) | gut metagenome | host: Homo sapiens | place: Canada: London | collected 2015-08-20/2019-03-30 | study: EMG produced TPA metagenomics assembly of...
CTTATATTGTTTTACGATTTCTTTTTTCAAAGAAGCCTTCCTTATCCGGGTATCTCCTTCCCAGTTTATATCATATCCCACAAAGGTAATCCAAGGAAAAATATGCTTACCGGCATTTCCCCATGCATAAGGTCCTCTACTCTTCCCCTTCCAAAAATCTTTCATTTTCTTCTCCGGAAGACATTCCAAAGGATGGCAAAACAAATGGGAATCCTTAACACTTTCAAGATAAGCCTCAAATGCTTCACGAACTTGTCTAGAATCACTTCCCACCATTATCATATCATCACAAAAACGAATATATCTGAAATCAACGTTTCCATGCCAATATTCCTTTAAATGCAGATCTGTGAAATGCATGACTATATTGGCAATCAATCCTGACAGAGCCCCTCCTTGCGGTACTCCCAAGAATTGTTGGTAATGTTTCCGTGTCCTATATTTCCAGTCTTTTGTTTTTAGATCATCAATAATCCAACCTATTTTCTTTTTTTCCCCATTAACCGCCCTTATTTTTTGCCAGGCCGGATAGTCCGGTTTATTATTTAAACAATAAATATCCTGATAGAAATTAAAGCAATCAATATAGCTGTACATCACATTCTTCAATAAACGAAATTCCTTCCATCCTATCAGATTTGAACATTTGCATTTACGTAAAAGCTGGCAGAATCTTTGCTTTATAATATCATGATCAATGGTATCATAGAATTTTTTCATATCACACTCCGCCACATGAAGAGTTCCTGCATGATTTTTCCGGAATTCCTTTATCTCTTTTACCGCTTCCAAATGTGCTAAGTTCTCCCTCCCCGTTCTTGTTGTCACAGCCCTGAATGCATACGAATGTTGATAAAAGAAACCATCAAACAAGTGAGTCAAGGCACGGTTGATAAGCGATGCTATTATCTTGTCATCTTTAGAGAATTTACATACAGGACGGCACTCTATCACATTACCTTCACGCTTCTTCTCCAATAAAACAACAACAGGTTTGTGAAATGAATAATCCGGACTCAACGCCATACGTTTTATATGAGCAACATAAGTTATCAGACGAATATACCATTCTGAATGCTGCCCTTGTTTTTTTTGTTCCCTCAATACAGTATACCACAACATCAATCGGTTTCTTGCCACCTGATTCAGATTCTTCCTCTTTTCATAATTCAAATGTGCCCATTCCTTTCTTGAAGGGAATAAAGAATAAAAGAATTTTTGTTCAGTAGAGAGTGTATATTTCCGGTCTGAATGATGAGCCATTTGATCCGTCGATTCAAATTTATAAACAGACTCCGCATATTTGCATCGGATTGCTATAATTTTTTGTATTATTACCTCGTCATTGATATAATTTTCCAGCATAGAAAGGTCTTTCATTAATTTACGTAAAATAAGATACTAGAGATAAGAACGACTTCTTTGATACCTTGGCGTCGCGCCTCAGATAAACAGGTATCGTGACACACCGTTATAAAAAACAGTCTTCTAAATTAATGAATGAATCCTTTCTTCGATGCTAGAAATAAGATAGTGCCGAAGTCACAATTTCCACTCCGGTTCATATAAGCATTAAAAATTAGTTTCTCACTTTTCACTTCATCATGCAAGGCTCCGTCTAATTCGCATAGTCTCATAAAAAACCTTCTACCATACACCGGATGAAATGTGCCGGCAATGGCGAATGCCACCCGCACCCAGTCCTCATAACTGGTCGTTATTGATATTCCATTCTTTTTTAAATATTTATATAGCCTATCAGCAACCTTTCTATTCCAGTTCTCAGTCTTGAACTCATATTTTTTCCCGTCCAACAAATTCCAATTAATATGCTGCGATACATGCATTATTCGGAGTTCAGGCATTTCTTCCCGTTGTATTCCCGCATGTTTACAAACTTTCTGTTTGTCCAGATCTACCATAAACCTATTACTTACAGGTTTAACTATTAATTCGGGACACCAACTCATAAAACAAAGCCTTGTAATATCCTTGCCACTACTGTCTAATTCTATATTATATTCATTCTTCAAATAACCTTGCAGTTGTATGAATGCCGTATGATGCTTACTTATCAAATTTTCATTTTCCCCTCCTTTATATTCCAATCCCACCAATCCCTTCCATCCATTACCAGAAGGAGAAATCCAAAAAGCAGCTACATAATCATCCTGTTCCAAACAAGTTTTCACTCTCTCCATTTCTTCATCGTTCAATTTATCAATATCAATCACCATCAGATTATTATAACGCTTGCACAAGTCAGCCTTTCTCCGCCCCTCATATATTCCACAAAAAGTAACAGCATGCAAACAGCATTTTATTTCATTGGCAGCATTTATGTCCCCTTGTTTTTTAAGAGAACGCAATCTTTGTACTGCATCCTTATAGTAATCACTGCAAATGCCTCTCATTATTCGACTGATGGTCATACATTCTGCAACATGAGACTTCATGTTGCGATAAAATGAAACATGTATGTTATCAAGGTCTTGTTGAAGTAGAATCGACATGGGAATTTTTTACTAAAAAGTTATTTCAAATGAAGTTTGAATACAAGACCACCGGAGAAGTATTTGCAGCGGTTCAGCTCTACTACGGCGTTGATGTAGTCTTTCCAGAAGCTGTACTCAAAGCCGCAATTTATCGATTTACTATCGTATTCTGCCATCAGATTCAAGTTATTTACTGCTTTGTTGATAAAGGAAGTCGGGGGCAGAGAGAAACGGAAGTTGGTACCGATGGCTGGACCGTTTAACGGGTAATCCTTCCGTCTGTTATAAACATAGGCTAAATGAGCACCTAACTCTCCCATATTCTTAAATGCCAAATGTTTAGTTGCGACAATGAAATAGCGGTTCCAAAATCCATTACCTGTCCCCTTCGGATTTGAAAAGTTTGTACTACTGTCATCCCCCGGTCGTGTTGTTACATCATTGGAACCAATAACAATTGCCGGCATATATTTCCACCATTGGCCCTCTTTCAATAAACGTAAACGAACAGAAAAGTTCCTATCCTGATTTACGAACTTACCATACGTGGACGGAACCCAGAATCCACACCCATAAACAGGATCACATTTCATAGCCTTATGAAGTGTACAATCGTAAGCCACCTCTAACCATGGGAAAAGAGTGATATTGATATAATAGTTAAAAGTATTGTATGTCCATCGTGCTGGTGTGGCATGTTTTTCCAAAAATCCACCACCGAACATAAACGTCTTGTCACGCTGCATTTCGGCTGTAGGCATATTAAGGAGTCCTGTTGTTCCTGTTGTAAACTGGGCGTATAAACTCATATAGGCTAATGTCCCGACAAGAATAAGAAGTATTTTTCTCATTAAATTTATTTCAGATAAAGATTGTCATTATCTTTATACCAATCAGCTATTGCTTCCTCAAAAGAATAATGGAATTTGTATCCCGAAGCTGAAAGCTTTTTCCCACAAATATTTGTAGATATCATCAGTTTTTTCACACGGGCAGGACAAATTCCCATGGGTGCGCCTAAACAACCAATTACTGCGGCAGTCGGCATCAGCACCCATGCGGGTATCAATGGTATTCCCTTTTTCAAACCTGTCACTTTCTTCATTGTTTCCACTATCTGTTCAATTGTATAAGCCGGTTCAAAAGTGCAGTTATATAATTCCGCTCCCTGTTCATGGTGTTCCAGTCTATATAGCATAAAACGGACTAACTCCTTCACATAAATACATGCCTTTACAGTATCCTTTCTCCCGGGATATATAAATTTTCCGCCACGTATTCCCCAATAAAGGCGAGTGAAGTTTCCATTTTCCCCCTTGCCGAACACCACACCCGGACGAACAATTGTCAGTTGTCTTTCTGCCTGATTCTTGGCTTGCCAAATCATGTGAATCTTTTCAGCAACCAATTTTGATATTCCATAAGGAGTATTAGGAGTCGGAATTGTAGTTTCTTCCTTCAGCTCTTCCGCCGCACCATACGGAGCAATGGAGGAAGTGAATATGATTTTCTTTATTCCATACTCTTCTGCAAAAGCCGTCACATTCTCTGCACCAAGAACATTTGTTTCAAAATAGGCATAATCAGGATGCCCCGGAGTACGATGTACGGCAGCAAAATTAAAAATGACATCATCAGCCGTAACATTTACCCCTTCAAGCACAATAGGCTTGCGAACATCACAGCGGATGAATGTTGAAGCCAACTTTTGCCCCTTGCGCAATGCAGGCTTATAATCCTTCACACTAGGCAACGGTGTACCCGGCTCTACTATATCAAGATTATATACATTACATCCTGGGTGCAATTCTTGGAGCAGGTTGGTCAGGTGGGTACCTATAAAGCCAGTCCCACCTGTTATAAAATAGTTCATACCCAATTATTTATTAAATTCTTTATATTTCTCCTCTACAAATTCTCTTATTTCCCTTTTAAACCGTTCCTCTGAAAATCTTTCTGCCCAACTACGGCAATCCTCGTATTTGAAAGGAGCATTCCCCATCGCTTCAAACTCTTTCACTGCATTTACTATGGCATCGGCCGTCTGCTCATAAAAAAACATTCCGGTTTTTCCACCACAGACCGTTTCCAATGAACCTCCATGTCCATAAGCTATCACAGGGGTACCACAGGCTTCAGCCTCTATAGGAATCATGCCGAAATCTTCATCTGCTGCAAAAATAAAAGCCTTGGCATGTTGCATCTTCTCTTTCAGCACATTAAAAGGTTGATAGCCCATCACTGTAATATTTTCATTAACCAATTCTTTATAATTCTTCAAATTCGGTCCTCCTCCAATTACGATCAATTTCTTATCGGGCATCCTATTGAAGGCTTCAATGATGATGTCTATCTTCTTATATGCTACAAGTCTGCTACTCGCCAAATAGTAGTTCTCTTTATCACTGCAATATTCAAAGTTCGAAATATCAATATTAGGGTGAATCGTCACAGAGTTCCTGCGATAAGTTTCTTTGATACGCCTTCCCACATAATCTGAATTACTGATAAAATAGTCCACACGAAAGCTGGAAAGCATATCCCACTTCCTGACATTGTGTAACATATACCTTACAAGCCAGCTCTTGAAACCTTCAGCCAGATTGGCTTCTTCCAAATATTCATTATACATATCCCATACATAACGAATGGGAGAATGGCAGTAACAAATATGCAACTGGTCGGCTTTTGTCAGTACTCCCTTTGCCACCGCATGACTTGAAGATATAATCACATCATACCCGCGCAAATCAAATTGTTCTATTGCAAAAGGAAACAAGGGAAGATATGCTCGATGCTTCTTTATCCCCAACGGCATCTTTTGGATAAAAGATGTATGTACTCTTTTCCAATCAATCCCCAATTCATCACAGACTTCTTTCTTGGCTACCAACGTAAATATATCTGCATTTGGAAACACATCAGCTATAGCTTTTACCACTTTATCGGAACCTCCAACGGTTACTAACCATTCTTGAATGATCGCTACTTTCATACAATAAAGATTTTCAAAATAGTAGATTTAAATAAATCGTAATCAAAAAGAGAAACACTCTGATAGGATTCTTCCGCCAGCTTATTGTATAAAACTCTATCCTTAACCATCATTTCAATATATTGCTTTATGCTTAAAGAATCTCCAACAGGAACAAGGAACCCGTCAATACCATTCCTTATAATTTCTGCCTGACCACCAAGATTAGTTACTATTGCAGGTATTCCTACACTCTTAGCTTCAACAAGCACTAATGACAAAGCTTCAGGAATAATAGTCGGCACAACTACAATATCAATAGATTCATACAGTTCGTTCATTATGTTTTCACTAAATCCCATAAATTTCACTTTACCATTTGATAATGTTTCCAAAGTATCATGTAGAGGTCCTTCACCATATAATCTAAATTCAACAGGAAGTTTTTCCGAAACTTTATCAGCAGCCTTAATATAATATTCAAATCCTTTTATCTTGATAAGACTTCCCATCGCTGCCACTACAAATTTGTCTCTATTTTTACGGCCTTTAAAACCTTTATTATTAATGTTAGGGTTGTACAGCAAAATTTTATTCGGTAATTTAATGGTATCATACACTGCTTTTGAAACACATAAAGATATCTCAGCCTTTTTCAAACAAGATCTATATAAAAAATAAAATATTGATTTCGTATTTTCAACTAAATGAGCATGATATATGAACGGGACACCATATATTACTTTCATCATATATGCATACAGTAATCCTTTCTTTGTTGTAACATAAATCAATGTTTTCTTAGTAACATGATATTTAATCTTTCCCAAATTTCTAGGAAAGAGACACGTCAACACCACCAAATCTAATAACCAATTCAAATACTTAAAAGGGAAAAAGAAACTTCGACCTTTTAGCAATACTTTAGAAGAATCCGGAAACTTTTCATTTATCATCTGTTCAAAACGAGTGCCTTTTGCAAAATCAACAAAGACAAGTTCACAAGTTTTACTCAAGATTTCAGCAACTTGCAAAGTTATCCTTTGACCTCCACCCAAATTTACCTTACCGGAATTCTCTATAATTATAATTCGACTCATATACTCTTTCGATAATAGAATTTTAAGCCTATATTTTAACAAATAAAGAAGGTGATATTTATATTATAACATCATACTATATTAGAACATAATTTTAAATAGTTACATCGTATATATCTTATATTGCTTTGCATAACAGTATATTACAATCATACAGAACGATATAAAATAGGCATTAATAACGCAGTAATGTAGACACATAAAAAACAGAGTAATCAACAACATAAAATTCAATCTCTTATCATAGGTTTTATAAAAAGATTTAAGAAACCATAGAAGTAAAATAAAATTCACAATTCCCACTTGTGCCAACAAACGAGCTTCAAAACATTCACAGATATAGCCATGGATTAATAATGATTTTTGATAAGGAATCCCAATTCCTAATAGTATATTAGAAATATCATAATTAAAAAAACACAAATTATCATTTAAGACATCATTCCTAGCTGAATTAGAGCTTATTAAAGCGATATTTTGGATATCAACTCCAATAAATAAACTATAGACTATCAATACGGATATAATAACATGATATATCCCCAATCTTTTTCTTGTCATTTTCTGCCCCAAGTATATATTCAATTTTATTGCAATCAACAAAACCAACGCACATAATAGTGCCGTTTTGGCACCAGTAAGAAAAATAGCTACAACAAAAAGAATGTACCATAAATTAGTGAAATGATTACGAGAAAGTCTATTTCTAATGTACTGAAGGATAATTCCGACACAAAAAACGAAACCACTCTTTTGAGGTTGTAACATTAAGCCAAAAGGTCTAATTGCCATTAAACCAATATTTTCCGATTCTCTCAAATATTGAGAATCAACATCATAAGATGCCATTGCCTTACCCACTAAAAAAATTCCATCATAATCACCTAAAGCCAACAAATTTATATAAGTAAATTCGTATAATGTGAATAATATATGTATCTTGCAACACCAAAGGCAAAGTTTTGATAACTTATCAAAATCCAAAGGTAATGATGCCATTACAGCCAACATTATCAAGAAAAGGAAAAATCTATAATTCTCATTAGCAAACCCAGCCTCATCAAAACCGTGGTAACTTATAAAGCTTGATATTATAAAATAAATAAAGAAGTATACAACAAATTTACTCGCAGTTGGAGACCAAATTTTTTTAGTAAATTTATGTTTTGCAAATCCCCATACCCCCAGTCCAAATGTCACAATCTCAAGTATTATAGATGTTGATACATAAAACCTTAATGGAGCTGCTAAAAAGATTAACAATACTGAAATGGAATATATATCAATCTTAGGTAGATAAGATTTTATACTAAGTGTCATAATGCTTATTCACAAAAAACAACATTCAATGAATTATGTATACAATATACTACTCACACGTACAAATAAAATTGTCAAAATAGAAGAGATTTAAAATATGCTTTCAATGTGACCTTAAAAGATTAGCATTCAATTTTGACATATAGTTCAAGGAAACTTACCACAAGGCGATTTCCTAATAAACGAAATCAAAAAGGATACTGATTTTTATGATTTGTTGTTAGTTCAATCTGACAGTCAAAGGCAATAAATGTTCATAATCCCTACACCCTTTAACAATCTTGCTGAAGAATCTCTTGAAATAATCCAGCACGAACACACCCTACTACATCTTGCAAGTGGAGACGATGGTATGATATACCGCCGAGGCACGGATCATCTTATCACCTCCAAAAAATAATGAGTTCTTCCGTTCACCAACCAATAGCAAATAAAACGTTCGACAATGGAATTGTCAATTGAATAAGAGCTGTCATTCAAGTAGGAAAACAGCTGAGTCCAGAAAGTATGCATATAATTTATTGCCTTCTCCAGACAATCATTCTTTAAATAAGCAATCAGACCACCAAAATGAATGAAGCTTTTCTCCAGCTAATTGGTCAGCCTCATACGACTCACACGCATTGATTCACTGGATAATCTGTACATCTCACGATAAAGAGGAATTCCGGAACATATTTGTTGAAAGCCAGATAAACTAGGAAAGACCCAGAAGCGTGCGTTCCCAGAACAATGTCAATGATTTCAGGCTGATCAATAGTCTTCGTGGATTTTCCCGTCCGGCATCTTATAGCGGATAAATTTGTTATCATGCTCCACCAACCTGCTTACCTATTCATAGGCATATTTACGGAAACGTTTGACGATGATTGCGCCTACGGCAGTTGGCGAAGATCACTGTCATGACAAACCGTATTGTTAGCACTTATAGCCCGATAAGACACCCCTTGACGATAAGACAGATCTCTTTTAATTTTACTTCTACCCCCTCTTCCTCCACTACTTCCCCACCATGCTCCGGAAGCGGGGATTCAATGGATTGCAGAACACCATCGAAATAATCCTTATCACATGTATGCTTCTCTCCATCCTTCCGGCTCTTACAGCCATAAAGGTTCTTGTCGCGGACTTTAAGGCGCCCTTCCAATACGGTTATTTTAGAAAGCAAATTTCTGACCAGCTACTTATAATCATCCAACTTTTTTTCAGCAACCATGGCAGCCTTCTGCAAGAACAAAAGTTTATCAACCTTGGACAATAGTTCATCTATACGAATCTCGTCACGCCGGATGCGTTCTGCATCCCACTCACAAGCAGCCATCAACTCCATTATCATTTTCGAATTCTCTTCCGATATCATACAGAATATGGGTCTTCAAAAGGTTCCGGGTTAAGTTTTTCTGACTGATATGAACACCGTTACTCATGCGGATACCACCAAGGTTCGACGTTCGGCACTCGAAGAAAACCGGGTATCCTTGCATTTTACAAACAGGTTATAAGGTACTTTGTTCGACAAACAGATAGTACAAAAACAGACGCTCGAAATCATTGTAACTATACATAAATTTTGCTTTTGATTTAACGAAAGCAAAGGTCTGGCTTTTTTATCTACGTCATTTTTGGACGCTAACCATAATTAAGGCTCGCTGCATTTATAATTTACCAGTTTATGAATAATTACTAGAAACCTTGATTATTGTTTTAACAAGCGTTACATAAAGGTAGAAAGAAAAATCAAAACCAAACATAATTTACAAAGACTAACAATGATATCTCTTTTTTCTAAATATATATATAAATCTTCGATATAAAGAAAACGGTAAAACAACATATGCAAAGTGAATTAATAACTTGGACGATAATCGCAAATTTTGAATAATCATACGTAAAACAGCTAATTTCTTCCCATGTAAAATTAAACATTCAACATCTGCATTAATACTCCTAACTTTAAGCCATTTCAATTCTTTAGAATATTGTTGGATTTCGTCAGCACTCAACAGATTATATATTAAATCTGTATATAAACACATAAATTCTTTCCCCCATCCTGCCTTCTGTGTCACCGTTAATGAGTCTGAATGCATCCGATACTTCATCAACGGACGAGCATCATAATATGCATCGTTCTTATATACCAATCTCAAAAAAAAATCATAATCCTCTACCAACTGATATTTAAAATCAAACTTTATATCATCAATTTTCATTCTATTCACATTAATGACAGCAGCAGACATGCCAACCATATACTTTGACAATAAGTCTTTAAAAGTACGGTTTCCTGAGTTCTTTTCCGTGTTATATTCAGCAAGTTCTTTACCATCAATCCAAGAATAGTAATTACTATAATAAAATGAAAAAATATTTTTAGAAATAGATAATACACCTACAGCTCTTTCCAAAAAATCACGTTCCCAAACATCATCACTATCAAGAAATGTAAGAAACTGTCCTTTTATCTTATCTAAAGCTAAATTTCTAGCTTCTCCTAAAGTTGTATGTTTGGGTGCATAATAGAAATTAAACCGTTCATTTTTATACGACTTAATTATTGACGCCGTCGAATCAGTAGACTGGTTATCCCAGAATATCACTTCATAATTATAATATGTTTGGTTCAATATACTATCTATTGTTTCCCTAAGATACTTTTCACCATTATAGCAATTAACAATTATACTTACCAGAGGTTTATCCTCCATCATATACTCTTTTTAATTAGTCCACAAATATAATATACATCGTCCTCTACCATATCGGCATGCAATGGAAGAGTGATGAGTTGTTCGTAAATCTCGTCCGTATGCTTAAGGGTCGTATTATTTTGATTACCAGCAAACAATGTAAGCAAATGGTTGGGGCGATAATGCATGCCTGTTGCCACCCCATTGTCATTCAAATATTGTTTTACAACATCCCTCTTGCCACAAGTTATTCTAATAACAAAGATATGAGGAACCACTTCATTATAATTACAGGGTATAATTTTTATTCCCTTTACATTATCAAGTTCTTGCTGATAAATTCTTGCCAGCCTTTGACGTATTTCTTTAAACTTAGGAAATTTCTTTAACTGAGTATAGCCTATTGCGGCCATGATATTACTCATATGATAACGCCACCCCGGTTGATTGACATCAAACACCCATGTTCTTGTACCCTTGAATCTACTGTCGGTATCATTCTGTACACTCAAGAGGCGAGCATCCTTAATTATTTTCTGTACATCAAGATCCTCAGTAATTATCATACCTCCTTCACCGGATGTTATATTCTTGATGCCATCCATACTTATGCACACCACATCACCAAAAGATCCTATTAACCGACCTTTATAATGAGTGCCAAATGCATGTGATGCATCTTCTATTACTCGCAGGTTATGCTTCTTTGCAAATTCATATATAGCATCAAGATTACCACATTGTCCAGCATAATGTACAGGCATTATGGCCTTCGTTCTTGGAGTCAGTTTACGTTCGGCATCATCCAAATTGATAGTGAGCGTATCATCATCCACATCGCACGCCACAGGTATTCCACCTGTAGCCCTTATGGCCTGAAAACAAGCCACGTATGTAAGAGACTGTACGAGTACTTCATCTCCATCTTTTATTCCTACACCTTGTACTGCAAGATGCAAAGCTGCCGTACCAGTATTCACAAGCGTCACGTCACGTCCAAAGAAATCTTTTAAATCATCTTCAAATTTATGTACATCCTGACCCATACCCAAATACTCTCTATGCAGAACGTCTGTTACAGCATCTATTTCGTCCTTACCAATGCAGGATTTGGACAATCTAATATTTCTCATAAACATCATCATTTTATTATCGGTATTTCTCTTTCCCATTTTTTCCATGGAGCAACTCCGTCAATAAGCAACTGTTCCAATAGAGTTTTTTCACGTATATTATCCATACATTGCCAGAACCCCTTATGTGTATAAGACATTAGTTCACCTTCGGTAGCCAACTTATTCAATGGATCTTTTTCAAATATGGTTTGATCTCCTTCTATATAATCGAACACTCTAGGTTCCAACACCATATATCCGGCATTAATAGGTACACCATCATTGATATTCTTCTCACGAAATGAACGAATGGAATTATTTTCATCAATATTTAAAACACCCTTGTCTTGTGCTTGAATAACAGCAGTAAGAGTTGCAATTTTACCATGCTTTTTATGAAATTCCACAAGCTTGTTGATGTCAACATCACACACACCATCACCGTATGTCATCATAAAGGTTTCATTGTTAACATATTCCTTTATACGTTTGATACGGCCTCCGGTCAATGTATTATATCCTGTATCAACTATCGTTACTTTCCAAGGTTCAAGATTTGAATGATGTACAGTTATTTCATTCTTACCGTTACGGAAGTCGAAGCTAACATCGGTATTGTAAAGAAAATAGTTTGCAAACCATTCCTTAATATATTCCTGTTTGTATCCAGCACAAATTATGAATTCATTATATCCATAATATGCATATTCCTTCATTATATGCCAAAGAATGGGCATACCGCAAATTTCAATCATGGGCTTTGGCTTAAATTGGCTCTCTTCACTAATACGCGAACCAAAACCGCCTGCTAAAAGAACTACCTTCATATAGATCTGCTAATTTTGTTGAAATCAAACTTTATATCACTCTCTTCTATTGAAATGTTTACCTGCTCTAGAGGATCATGAGGAATATTGGCTACATTTAGAAGAATGCTTTTACCTTCACCTATTCCAACGAAGCCCATCCAGACTCCAGCAGGTATTGTGATCCTTCGATACAATTCAGGTAATTCAGGTGACAATATCACCTCCATATACTTTCCAAATGTAGAAGAGTTCTCACGCCCATCATATAAAACGAAATGTATCTTTCCTACAATACATACTAGGTTTAATGTCATTCTAGAATGACGTTTCCATGCCTTTACCAAACCTTGTAAAACACTTGAGAAATAAACTTCACCAAATCCTTCAAATCCAGGGTCAACACATTTCATTGCATGAAATACATCCCCTTTGGGATGAGTTATCTGTTTTAAGGGAGTCAGCAAAACTCCGTCAATTGTGATATTGTCCATTATTTCCAATTATTTTGCCCAATCAAGATTCTGTTTTTTTGCAGCTTCCATATATGCATTGATTTGTTTTTCTGTCAAAGCAAACATATCCTTAGCCTGCTCTACATAGAATGCACGATACCATTCAGCAATAAAATTCACACATTCGTCATAATGCAAGGTTGAATGCCAATGTAAATAAGCCAAGGCCTTATCACAGTTCAGCTTAAGCAATGTAGCTTCCTCAAAAGGTACATTGCCTGTGAGTTTTGCAGCTTTGTTCTTATCCAATCCCCATAAAGTAGCAAGATCTTGAAACAGTTCAAATACGGTTTTTGTCTGTTCTGCACGTGGACCAAAGTTGTAAGATTCCCCATTTTCGCATTTGCCTTCACATAAATATTGCGCCAACGTCAGATATCCACTTAATGGCTCAAGAACATGTTGCCAAGGACGAGTCGCCTTTGGACTTCTGATTTCTACAGTCTTTCCTTCTGAAAAAGCTTTCACACAATCTACAATAATTCTATCTTTTGCCCAATCACCGCCACCGATAACATTACCAGCTCTAGCCACACCAAACTTAATGTTTGGCATTTTCTTGATAAATGAATGCCAATAACTCTTAATGACAAGTTCGGCAGCACCTTTAGATCCAGAATATATATCCTTACCTCCAATACCATCTGTTTCACGATACCCCCAAATCCACTCTACATTATCATACGCTTTATCAGAAGTAATTAGAACACAAGTACAATTCCAATCAATGTTCATGACAGCTTCACATACAACAGCTGTACCCACAATGTTAGTAGTCATTGTTTCAAATGGTTCGCGATAACTTGTCAAAACCAAAGCTTGTGCGGCAAGATGAATCAAAAAATCAGGTTTCACTTCCTGCACAAAATCATTAAATTCCCTTTTGTTTCTAATATCACCATAGTGTTGACATATCTTATCTTCAAGATGAAGTGTATCAAACATCGACGGAGTCGTCGGCACACCAATCGAATATCCATAAACCTCAGCTCCCATCATTTTAAGCCATGTAGACAGCCAAGTCCCTTTAAACCCAGTATTACCAGTAATAATAACCTTCTTATTCTTATAAATATTACCAAATGCCATAACTATATGTTTTTTTTATATTCCGCAAAAAGATATTTTGTTGTTTTGAATCTATAATAACCGGTAGATTCATAATCGATTTTCCTATTTTTTCCGCAACTGGGCATCCTCCCCAATGATATCCAAAGTCACATATATTTTCTTTTGTTGCAACAATCGGAGTTTTAAACCAAATCCAATCATCAATGTATGAGAATACAGTAAGAGCGAAATGAGTTGAATAAGCAATACGCAAAGGAATAATGTCACAACCAGTATCATAATAAGCTGCAGGCATATCTTCTTTTTTTTCTACAACCTGTAAAATTTCTTTAAGCCAACTCTGCCTTTGATGAATATTAGCTTTATATTGTTCAAGAACATGTAATCCAATCTTTGCCAAAACAGAAGGTAGTTTAGCAGGATAACTGTAATAAGGGTTTATTGCGATTTTGGCAGATGTTTCCAACTCCAAATAAGGAGATATTTCATTATGAATATGTAGCTTATTCATCAAAGCCTTTTTATAGTTCCGCATTATGTATATTTTATGATTTACAGTTTCTATGCGGTGTTCATCAATATAAGTCTTTAAGATCATTCGCTGATGTTCGTTGCTTAAATCCCCACAATCATCACGCATTGCCCGAATAGATGTAGCTATGTCTATATCATTAGTATAAACAAAGCCTCCTATAAGTGTATTAAGAGGTTTGGTATGATCTGTTGAAAATATTGCAGCATCACCATAATTGCCAACTATAATACTTTTATATTTTGAACCAAAGGTCAACGCACAATCTTCCACTAAATAGCAACTATGAGATTTAGCAATCTCCTTTATTTTATCAATCTTACATGGAATTCCAAAAGAATGCTGAGCCACAACTACTTTTGTCCGATTCGTAATTTTGGACACTAAAGATTCTGCAGACATTCCTAAGGTATCCTTGTCGATATCCACATAAATTGGAGTTGCTCCAGTTCGCAAAACAGCATTAGCCATAACAGCACAAGTAAATCCTGTAAGAGCAACTTCATCGCCTTCTCTTATTCCCCAGCTTTTTAATAAAGAATAGAATGACATACGTCCTGATGCGAAAGTCACGATATGCCCTCCTCCAAGAAATTGACTTAGTTCTTTTTCATAGCGATTAACATAATCAAGATTAGGAGCTTCTATCAATGCTTCATAGTCTGACTGTTGTTTTGATATATCAATACTTGGAGAAATAAAGCTACTGATTTCAGACGTAAACAATAGTCTAAACATTTTTTTTATTTTTGATATTATCATAATCTCTAAATGGTTTCGTTTTCCATAAATCCTTTCTATTCAACATCTAATAATTGACTTCACCAATGAATACATTTCTCTATTACAACACACTGATACTAGAATCGATATTAAAACAACCAATCCCATAACTAATAAATTATAACAAAGGGAAATCTTATTATATTCATAAGCCATATAAGGCTTTACAAGAGTACTTAATACTAATAGTACAATTAAAGGTAAAAACAAAGTTTTCAAAATTAGGAATAGTGAAACTATCTGACCAGCGTTCTTTGCAAAATCTCTGTATAATGAATACCAATAAAGAATACCAAAGAATATAGGAATCAGCCCTTTAGATATAGCGAACGAAAATACGCCCCATTTACCAATGATAAAGAAAATCAACAACCAATATAGTATAGGTTGAAATATATTAAACCTATTAAGTAAAGTAGTTTTTTCAATTGCAATAAAATAAGAAGAACTAGGGTTTGAGAGAAAGCAAGGAAAGAAACAAAACACCAAAAGTGATAAAATAGAACTGGATTCCTCATAATTGAATCCAACCCAACTTATAATAAATGGTTCACTCAGCATAGACAATCCAACAATGGGCAGAACTACTATTGGCGAGAGCATTAATAACATCCGATTCACAAATTTCATCAGTCCCACCCTGTCATTTTCACCAATCAAATGATTATATCGCGATGAATAAGGTGAATAAAGTAATGACACAAAGGTGCGCACAAAGGTCAATGCAGAAAAAGCTATGCCATAAACTGCTACAGCCTCCAGACCAACAAAATTTGAAATCGCGATTTGATCAAATTCATAGAACAACACCCAAGAAAGTATAGATATAAATGAAGCTCCCGTCAAGCCCTTTTCTTTATCAAATATAGTACGGTCAAAACAGATAGCTTTAAGAAATTCCACAAATGAATATTGATACATTCGGACCTGAAAAGCTGCCATCAATACTACGGATAGGTTAATAAACTGCACGAATGCAAAATAAGGTACCAACAAATAATTTTCACCTCCAAAAAAAAAGAAAACTGATAAAATCTTCAGAATACTGCCTACTGCAGAGATACGCTGTAATTTATAGTCTTCCACACGTATGGAATAAATCATATTAAGAATTCGTTGGCCAATGATTACCGGACAGGAAATAGACAACAGAATCAGTAAATAACGTGCCGTATAAAAATTTTCACTATCTGGTTCCAATTCAGGCATGAGAATTTGAGGGAATATGCTGATTATTCCAAATAGCAAAGCTATCAGCATAAACATGCTAAGCATTATAAATGCAGTAAAACCTATCGTACGAATTTCATTCTTTCGGTCACCACGAATATAATATTCCGCTGCATATTTCAATCCCGATGAAATAAAACCTAAATCAGCATACGAAAAGAATATAGTCAGAGACGTACAAACACTGTAAATACCAAAGAGTGTTTTATTTCCAGAAAGTGAAGGCATCACAATAAAAAGCGAAAGAAAACCTAAAATTATGGATAATCCTTGCCAAATGTAAATCCTAAAATATTTTCCGCGATATGATATACTCATAGGTATCAATTGAAAAGTTGTAAAATTAACTGAGGCTCTAGTTTGGTAAAGAAATAGTTTCTCAACCGATAGCCCTCGGTCATTGCATCCTCAATATTTAGATTCAATATCCTAACAATAGCATCCGAAAGTTCAGCCAAATTATTGGCAGTATACCACAATACTTCATTCACCTCTTCTATTTTATCAAAAAGAATGATGGAAAGCGGATCTTTCAGATTAATAACAGGGATTCCCAAACTTAAGGCTTCAAACATCACAGATGTGTTAGCTGCAAGGATTGCGTCTGCTTTCAGCAAGAAAGAGTTTACATTACCTTTTACTACTTCTAGCTTTCCCCCAGCCTTGTTTGTATAGGAAACCATCCATGATGAATTTGCATCAGGATGGGGCTTCAAAAGTATATTAATATTGGCATTAGAAGATTTAATAAAATCAGTGAGCAATTCGTATTTATACTCCATATCATAATTATCGAGCGCAAATGGCACCAAGAGCGTGAACTTATCATGAGGTTTGGTGCTTCTATGACTGCTATATATCTCTTGATTTCTCAGTGCAGGAGCTATATGCTTATACCCGTTATAATTTTGATAGAACTTTAGCAGATAACTGCTACATAAATAAATATCTTTTGGAGCAATATTACAAAATAATTCTTTATTCGATGCTATAACATGTGGAAAAATTGTTGAATCAGCAATAAATCCCATATATCCATGAACTTTTGCTTCAGGATAGTATTGATGCATTGCGTAATATACCGATTTGTCGTAGCTTTGGTTCTCAAACCAATCCACAAATAAGCAAATGTCAACATCCAATTCTTTCATTCTCATAATAGCTCTTTCCATCAAAATGGCATAGTAGAAATAACTCTGATTACTCTCTTTGTATGCCTTTCCCAAAAGCCATTGAAGACTGAATCCCTGATAAGTATAACTTGCAAAATCTGGTTTTTCAAAACGCCCCATATAGCGCCATGCGTAGAGGTAATCTTTAAAAAGTAAAAAATCACTCATAAAGAACAAGTTTTCCTTAGAATTGGCAACAATAATATCCAATTGCTTTTTTGAGGCAAAGGGCAAATACAAAGGCATGAAATATATTTGTTCTTTTTGGGCATCAATCAATTTATCTACAGAATTTCCATAAAAACGATCCCAATAGGCATCAACCTTTTTTGCAATA